>Ga0247841_10003817_pt1 | contig 27082 bp, 20 predicted proteins | sample LaCruzMarch2015__2_FD_192410 | JGI IMG/M metagenome (GOLD analysis project Ga0247841, IMG submission 192410) | Freshwater microbial communities from meromictic Lake La Cruz, Castile-La Mancha, Spain - LaCruzMarch2015_18m | ecosystem: Environmental > Aquatic > Freshwater > Lake | place: Spain... | reverse complement strand
GGCTCGACCCCGGCGCGACCCCGGCGCGACCCCGGCGCGACCCCGGCGCGACCCCGGCGCGACCCCGGCGCGACCCCGGCGCGACCCCGGCGCGACCCCGGCACGACCCCGGCGCAACCCCGGCACGATCACGAAGCGGACACCAATGGGCCAACAAATTGCCATCATGGTCATCGAAACGGCTCACAAGTGGCTCAAATGGTTCACATCTGGTTCCGTGCCCATCTGTATTTCTTCCCTATCTTGAGAAAGGAGTGACACTATGACACCCAAACCTTGGATCGAGTCGGTGCACCTGCACCCTGACGTTTTGAAAGAAAACGTCGAGACAGATATTTTCGCTCTGGACCTCGGCCCGCTCGCGGACAGCTCCGGCACGGTCGCGCCGGTGTACCGTGATCCGGAATCTTTCTTCCGCGCATCCTATGTGACGGCCGGGCTCAAATCCCTTCTTGAAGAAGTCCTGAACCGGCTGGCGGGCAAGGGCGGCGCACCTGTGCTGAAACTCATGACCCCCTTTGGCGGCGGCAAATCCCACACGATGGCCGCGCTGTACCACGCGGCCGGGAATCGCAAGGCGCTGGACGTGTTGCCGGAGGCCAAGGGGCTGGCAAAACCGACTGGCGTGCGCGTGGCCGTGGTGGATGGTCAGTTCTTCAACGCCCAGCAGGGCAAGGAAGCCAATGGCGCCAGAGTTCATACGCTTTGGGGTTGGCTGGCACTCAAACTCGACGGCAAGGCCGGCTATGAGGCCATGCGCGCCAACGATGAGGCGCGCGTGTCACCCGGCGGCGACGAGCTCATGAAGCTCTTTGGTGACAAGCCCAATTTGATCCTTTTAGATGAGACATTGGAGTATCTGATCAATGCTGGCGGCGTGAAGGTGCTCAAGACCGATCTGCGGGAGCAGACGTTGAACTTTCTCAAGGAACTCACGGTTGCCGCGGCCAACGCCCCGCGGACGGTTGTCCTTTTGGCATTGCCTTCAAGCCAGCCGCGCGAGACGTTGCAGCACAGCCAACTGCTGCAAACACTCGACCATTTCGTCGGGCGCAAGGATGCCCTGCGGGAACCCGTCGAACAGGACGAAGTCTTCAAAGTCATTCAACGCCGATTGCTGGAGAAGATGCCGGAGGACGAGGTCGGCGGTCTTGCCGCATCAGCGTACCAGGAGATCTTCACCCAAATGCGCAAGGCATACGCGGGAAGTCCGGCGGAGGAACAGCAGGCTGGAGAAGAAGGCATCCAACTCCGGGACCGGATGCGCCTGGCATATCCGTTTCACCCGGCGTTGTTGGACCTTATGCGCCAGCGTTGGGCATCTTTGCCGGAATACCAGCGGACGCGAGGCGCCTTGCGCTTTCTGGCTGCATGCTTGCGTGCCCATCACAAAGCGGGCAAGAGCGGAGTCGTTCTCGGACCCGGCGACGTGATGCTTGCCGACCACGAGGTCCGCCGTGCAATCATCAAGGAACTCGGCCTTATGAATCGCTTCGATGCCGTGCTTCAGTCGGACCTTGTCGGGCCGAACTCGACTGCCGGACGGATTGACAAAATGCGTTCCAAGGCCAACCCGGCTGAGATTGGAAAAAGTGTGGCCCAGAGACTTGCATCGGCGATCTTCCTCTATTCCTTCGGCGGCTTGCGCCGCGAAGGGGCAGGTTCAACGGACGTTCTTCCACCGGGCGTTTCGGAAGCTGATCTTCTCGCGGGGTGCGTGGGTCCCGACCTGGACAGTCTCACCGCGAAGGCATGTCTGTCCGAATTGAAGCAGGCGTGCCTCTACCTGCACTTTGATGGCGTGCGTTACTGCTTCAAGCAGGATCCCAACGTGACCCTACTGATCGAACAGGAAGCCGATGCAGTTGCGCGCGATGAGAGTCTGGTCACCGGCCAGATCAAGGCCATGCTGGAAGAGCGCCTTGCCGGGCATCATGGCGCGCTGGCATGGCCGATTGCATCTGGCGAAATCCCGGACGAACAGCCCCGGTTTCAGATAGCCTATCTCCCACTTTCTTTTGCTGGCTTGTCCGCAAAAGAGCGGGACACCGCAGCGCTGGAATTGGTCGAGAAGTGCGGCAACACGCCGCGCAAATACCGCAACGGTCTTGCGCTTGCCATTCCGGCAACAGAACAGGCGGAAAGCCTGCGTCGGGAAGTCCGGTACTTGATCGCCGTCGAGAGAGTGGGCAAGGCGGCCAAGAAGCACAACCTCACCAAGGAACAGACGGACGAACTGCGGGAACGGAAAGCCACACATGCAAGCGCCGTCGAATCCGCATTCGGAAAACTGTATCCAGAAGTCTGGCTCCCGAAGCAGGAACAAGGAATTATCACCTTTGAGAAACTTGCCGTTGGTGGGCGGCCGCTACAGACAACGGTTAACGCGCAACACCGCGCGATGATCTTTGAGCGGAGCATGGAACTCCTGACCCAAGTGCAACCGCGCGTTTTCTCCAAATTGAACCCGGTCAAGATTGTTGAGCTGTTCAGGCTCGGTGAAGAGAAACCCGCGAAGATGGGCATTCGTTGCAGCGAGATCGTGAGCGGATTCTACTCCTTTCTTGGCTTCACCCGTTTGACCGGCAAGGAGATCATCCAGACCGCCATTGCACGCGGGGTGCAGGCAGGCGTTTTTGGTTACTTCGCCGGCTCAGTTCCAACCGTAGATGCCGCTGGAAAGTACCAAGTGGCGCGGAGTAAAGTCCGTTTAGAAGTGCCTGTTGCGGCTGATGAGGTTGACCTTGAATCCGGGTTCATCATGCTGCCGGTGGCAATCCCCGCTGAGGCGGCCCCGCCGCCCGGCCCAGGGCCGCTGCCCCCTGGCCCTACGCCACCGCCCGGACCGACTCCGCCCCCTGGCCCGGAACCCGGCCCTACGCCGCCAACACCAACGTCGACGGAGAAGTTCGTCCAGTTGGAGTTCACGGCAAATCGAGAACAGGTCTACACGGCATTCAACGCCATTGCCAACTTGGCGGACATGGCCGGCACGGTGAAGGTAAACGTGACCGCCGAGTCAGAGAATGGCTTCGACAAAAGCAAACTTCAGAACGGTGTGCTCGAACCATTGCGGGAGGCAGACCTCATTCAGTGACGGTGACCGGACGCTGCTAAGGCCCGTGGCCGAGCCGGCAGTCATGGCTGGCTTGGCGTTGGCAATTGCCGCTCTGCGGCGCCGCGCCAGAGTCCAGAACTCCTGACATATGGGTGTTCAAAATGTCCGCTTGATTTCGTCACAATCAGGTCGTGGACGGCGTATGCACATGTGCTGCAGGTGGGTGTGCTGAGACCCCCACGACCTTGCGTCGTGGGTGAATAAGATTGAGAAAAAGGCGCGCCGGTGTTCTTTTCTCAATCTTTGCTTCCACCGAGGCAAGCTCGGTGGGGAGCCAGATCTGGGCCATGCTTCCCTATGACACCACACTTCCGAAAAAGCGGACAGTTTAGGGTCCCCCCCACTGTCGACGCTCCAACACGCCGTGAAGCCCATCAAATAAGGAAAGTAGCGAAAGGTATGTCAGGAGTTCTGGACTCAAGCCGGGCGGCTTGGCCATCCACGCCGCTGGCGGGACAGGCCAAGCCAGCTTGCACTGCCGCACCGAATACCGAATACCGTACGCCACGCGCTCCGCGCGGGGCACGCCGCCTCTGCCGCTGCACCATCCTTCCCTCCATCCACTCATCCATCCTTCCAGTTCCGGCAGCCGTGGATTCTGTCGCCGCCGCCGCCGAGTTGCAACACCGGCGCACACGTCGCCGGAACCGGGGCGGCCGGCGCTTCCCAGTGTTGCAATGCGCGGGTTCTTTTGCTACAATTCTTCGTGAAATGAGCCATGCAATGAACAGTGTGCCGGACAAGATTGCCACGGACTCGCCCGTGGCGTTTTCCATAGTGGTGCTCAACTGGAACAGCCGTGCGCATCTCGTGAACTGCCTTGCTTCGATCCGCCGCCAGACCTGCCGCTCCTTCGAACTGATCTGCATTGACAATGGCTCCAAGGATGGCAGCCGCGAATGGCTTGCCACACTCGACCTCGCCGCACATGTCCAGGCGCCGGCCCGCACCCTTTTTCTGCCGGTGAATACCGGCTTCGCGGCGGGCATGAACACCGGCCTGCGCATGGCCCGCGGCACATGGCTCATGCCGCTCAACGTCGATATTGTCCTTGCGGCTGACTTTCTGGAGCAGGCGGCGCGCCACTTCACCGCGCGTCCCGACATCGCCAGCATCGCCCCGGTCGTGTACCAATGGGACAATGGCCCGACCGACTGCGTCGCCACGACCGGCATTTGGCTCGCGCGCCATTTGAGCGCCACGACGGACATCCGCGACACCAGCACCGAGCGCGAGGTCTTTGGTCCTGCGGGTTGCTGCCCCGTTTTTACCCGCGCCGCGCTCGAAGACACGCAGCTTGACCGGCGCTGCATTGCCACGCAAGAGCCCTGCTTCTACGACGAGCTTTACTTTGCCTATGGCGAGGATGTCGATTTGTTCCTCCGCCTGCAATTGCGGGGCCAGCACTGCCTCTACACCACCGCCGTGCGCGCCTGGCATGTCCATTCAGGCACGCAGGCGGGCGTCGCGTGGCAGGACAAGAGCGGCGCAACGCTGCGGCGCTTCCCCGCAAATGCGTTTTACACCTGGTTGAAATGCCTGCCCGCGGCGCAGCTCATCCGCTGCGCATTGCCGGTGCTGGGCATGCCGCTGGCGATGAGCGTGCTGCTGCTGCGCCGGGCGCCGCGCAAGGCTTGGTGTCCGCTCGTCTCCTATTTCGCGATGCTGTGGCACCTGCCGCGCACACTTCGGCTGCGGCGCTCAATCCAGCGCGGCCGGCGGGTCACGCCCGCTGCATTGGCGCCATTTTTCCGCTAACATCTTTAGAGTGAACCCGCTTGATCGACCTGACTAGAAAACACAGAACGGAACGCAATGCCGTCCAGCCCTGCCGCCACGGCGCCCCGATCTCGTCAGCCGCCGTGCCGCCGTTGGCCGCGTTGCGTGCAGCCACCGCGCCGGCACACGCACGCCGCCGCTCACATCCCGGTGTTTCCAGACCAGGGTCTTCAGGCCAATGACATGCGCCGATTGTTCGACAAAGGCATCTTCACCATTTCCATCGACGTCGAACTTGCCTGGGGCATGGTGGACATGCCCATGACCAGCCAGGACTATGCTGCCGTCTATCGCGAGCGTGAAGTGGTGCGCCGACTGCTGGACTTGTTCAGCACGTACAATGTCCGGGCAACCTGGGCGCTGGTGGGCCATCTGCTGCTTGAGTGCGTGGCCGAACAGGACGGTACGCCGCTGCCGGATTTCCCGCGGCCCGCAGCCGCCGATGAAGCCGACTGGTTTGCCCAGGTGCGCGATGCGCAGCGCCAGGCATGGTGCGCCCGGGACATGGTGGACATGCTGCGCCGCGCCACACCCGCGCAAGAAATCGGCAGCCATTCCTTCGCCCATCTGCGCTTCGACGAACAGCGGACACGCCGGGCGGCCATTGAAGCTGACATTGCCGCGTTCACCCGCCTGCACGCGGGCGAACACCTGCCGGTCGCGTCGTTCATTTTCCCGTATAACTGCATCGGGTTCCGGTCGTTGCTGGCCCAGGCCGGCGTGCGCGCCTATCGCGGTGTTTCGCCGCGGTGGTACGATGGCGTGCGCCCCGCTGCGCTGCGTCGCGCCCTCAACCTGCTGACCGTTGCGCTGGCACTGCCGCCCCGCACCGTGCTGCCAGCCCGCGAGCCGGGCGGCCTGGTCAACATTCCCGACAGCATGCTGTGGTACAGTTGTCGCGGCATGCGGCGGTGGCTCCCGCCTCGCGCGCAGGTTCGCATGGCGAACGCCGGCCTTGACGCCGCGGCACGCCACCAGCGCATTTTCCATCTCTGGTTTCATCCGTCGAACTTCGCGTTCGACATGGACAGGCACCTGGCGCAGTTCGAGGATGTTCTGCGCCATGCCCAGCAATTGACCAACGCCGGCACGCTCACTATTCTCACCATGCACGACATCACAAGGAGATTGCATGACGCCGCCCAATAACACCGCCGCGCTGCGCGCGCGCGCCATTCGGGAGCATCACGAAACCGCCGCGCTCTTCGACCACTTCTACAAGACCATGGCGCAGGACTACCACAGCAACTGCTTCACCTACGGCCGCCAGAAGATCAACGACGTGCTCGATGCGCTGTTCAACGACGTGCCGTCGGGCGGGCGGGTGCTGGATGTCGGCTGTGGCACCGGCGAACAGCTCCGCTACTTCCAGCAGCGCGGCTACGCGGTTGACGGCGTTGAACCGGCCGCCGACATGCGCAAGCTCGCCTGCGACCACAATCCGACGGTGAACATTGTGGAGGGCCTAGCCACGGCCCTGCCCTTCCCCGACCGGCTCTTTGATGTGGTCATGTCCTTCGAAGTGCTGCGCTATCTCGGCAACGAAGATATCCAGCAGGCCTACCGGGAAATGCTGCGCGTCACCAAGCCAGGCGGGCGGATCATCATCACCATGGTCAATCTCTGGGCCACCGACGGCTTCTACCTGTACAACATGCTGCACACGCTGGCCAATAGGTTGCGCGGCCAACCGCCGCCGATCCATTGCGCATTCATGACGCCGGGCCGTGTGCGCCGTGATTTTCGCGCCGTGACGGACAAGCAGGTCGTGTGCTACGGCCGCATGTCGGGCTGGCTCCGCATGCTCTACAAGATCCACGAAGGCTTTGGCGCACGCATGGCGCGGCTTCTCGAACCGCTCGACAACTGGCTCTCGAAACAACGCTGGAGCGTGCCATTTGCCGGCCATCTCATTGTTGTGGTGAAGTGCTGACCCGTGCTGCTGCCGGGCCGCGCAATCCGGCGGGGCGCGGCGCCGTACGGATCCACGTGGTGCTGCCACACCTCGCGCCAAAGCAACTGCAGGAAGCGCAGGCCGGTCGGATTGGATTTGGTCATGCTTTCGCCCCCGCCAGCAGAAATTCCGTCAGAAACGCACCGACAAAACCACAGCCGCCGGTGACATGTACCGGCGTCATTTTGTTGTGCAGGACAATGTTGACGGTTGCCACAAAAGTTACGGCCGGCACCAAGACTTCATCGCCGCCGGCCCACTCGTGCATTTCCTTGAGCACGCCCAAGGCGACATGCAGCGCACTCGTGCCGCTGTTGCTCGGCACCGCGAACTTGACGCCGTGCATGCGAGCAAACTCGCGCTCGAAGCGCTGGCAATACGGGCCGTAGGACAGGCGGTTGTTGTTGGGCGCGTCCATGACGCACCCTTTCGCCTTGGTCGATATATTCAGCGTGCCGACACCGGATTCATTGCCAGGCTCCTCACCCGTCAGGTGCGTGGCACCGCTCCTTCGCCGGGGCGCGCGCCAGACGCCACATGGCGCGCAGGCACCCGGACAACAGGATGACTATCAGAAGTGCCAGGGGCACAATAACCAGGGGCTGAAAGCCCGCCGGATGCAGGTGCGCCAGGCGCGTCAGGATGATCTGTGGCGCACGACTGGCCGTGTAGAACGGCGCCATCTTCCAGAAGATGCCGACCAGCTCCGTGCAATAAAAATTCAGCCAAATCAAGCCGGCATAGACCAGCATCAACCTGCGCGACAGCAGCGCGACGCACTGCAGCAACAGCACCAAAAACATGGGCATGGCAAACATGAAGTACCAGGCGTTTGAGGCCGCTATTTTCCACGTCGCCTTGATCAACGCCGCATGGAACAAGAGGCCCGCGGCGAGGAACAACGCCGTCAGGCCGAACACGAGCGGGGTTGTCCACGACGCGAACAGAAGCCGTTGCCCGGATGGCGCGCCGCGCCAGACACGCCAGGCGTACAGGGCCAGTCCGAGCAGCAGCGCGAACGCGGCGCAGCGCATCAGGAACTGATGCGTTTCGCGCAACCAGCGCGGCGGGCGCAAAGCGCTCCAGCCGCCGACCCAGGCGGGGCCGGGATAGACCAAGGTGCGAAACTCGCCAGCCCAGTTGATCGTGCGCACCGCCTGCCAGACGTCGCGCGCCATGGTGCCGCGCTGCCGCAGCATAAGAACTTCCTGCGTGCTGGCAAGCGCGCGCTGGCCGGGCGGATTGCACAGCGCGGACACGCCAAAGACCGCGCCGAATACCAGCACGCCCGCCAGCGCGCCGCGCACAAAGGTGCCCCAGCGCAGGCGGTACTGCCAGGCATACGCGCAATACGCCGCTGGCAGAACCGGCAGCAAGGTCAACATGGTCTGCTTGACCAGCACGGCCAAGGCCACGCACGCGCCGGCCAGGCCGGCATGGAGCACAAGGCGCTCACGCCGGTGCAGCATGATGCAGGCCAAGGCACACATGCCCAACAGGATGGCCAAGGCGTCATTCGCAATGCGCGCCGCGTTAATCAAGTAGAGCGGCTGGAAAAACGTGACCAGCACCATCAGGCAGCAGGTCAAGCGATCCGGCACCAGGCGGCCGAGCATCAGGCCAAATACCCACAGCGCCAAACCGGCCCAGAGGATATTGATCATGCGCAGCAGGTAGATCGCACCCAGCGGATGCTGCGGCGACAGCACCTGCCAGAAGGGCTTGACCAGCCGGTAGTACAACGGCGGATGCATGGATTCGTACAGGTTAATGGCGGGCAGGGGCGTACTGACCGCTGCTGGCACGGCGTTGCTCCAGAACTCGGTGTAGTGCCGGGCGCCCCACGGCCGCAGGTGTTTCAATGCCCAATGCGAATGCGGCACGCTCAGCAGCAGCGGCCGCAGCGTCAGCGGCACGCTGCTCTTGAAATACACCGGCGGTGTGCCGTGTTCTGTGTAATAGGCCAGATAGGCCAGATGGGAATACTCATCCCAGCCCTCGATCGGCGGAAAGACGCACAGGAAAATCCAGCCGCGCAGGATGAACACCACCGTCATGGCCGTGACAAACCGCAGCCACCAGCGTGACTGCGCCGCGCGGTCGCCGCGCGGATTCCGGGTCGGAAGTTCGGCTACTGTGGTGGCGGTCATGTGGGCTGCTAATCAGGTGCTTGGCGCGGGGGGCTGGTTGCGCAACCGGCGCATTTTTCGTTACGGCGGCGCGTTGCATGAAGCCATCCCTGCAAAGCGCCTCCTGGTAAGTTACGCATCGTCCAAAGCATAATACAATTATTGTGCGGATAAGTCAAATGATGCAAACCCCGACTCCAGAACTCCTGACATAGGAGTGTTCGAAAATGTCCGCTTCAACCAAGGAAAATCGTGAAAGCTATGCCAAGAGTTTTGGATGTCTGGTGAAAATTATTTGACAGGATCAACATGATTTGACAGGATTGCGGCCAATGGCTACAGGCACGGCCAGCGGGTAGTCGCCGCGGATTATCATATGCGATCATGTAAATCCTGCCTGCGCTGCATCCAGGGAGCGCATTCAGGCGGATGAATGCGTTGGAGTTCAAGCTTTAGCTTGGTAATTTCTTTCGCAACAAAATAAATTAAGGTGTGGCAATGCAGCCGGCGTACATCGGTGATTTCCTGTCTTGCTGGCAACAACCACGCGCCGCGCATGGTTGTGGATTAATTTGTTGGCCGCGCACAAATTGCTGCTCATGCTTGCTGGTGCGCCAGGGCGCAGGTGCGCGCAATCAGTTCGCTGATATTCAGTGCTGCCTGCCCGCACAGCGACGTGTGCAGCGTGTCGTTGAAGGGCGTGACCCAGCGCGCAGCGAGCGCCGCTTCGCCCAGCATCACTCCGGCAATCGAGCCGGCGGTCGCGCCATTGCAGTCGGTGTCCCAGCCACCCATCACGGCAAGGCACATGACGCGGCTCAGGTCGTGGCCGCCGTGCAGCAGCGCGGCCGCGACCACACAGGCATTGTTGATCGTGTGGACGCAGTGATACGTGCCGACGCGGGCCTGGATATCGTCAAATGTTTTCTCGAAATCGGTGCCGTTGCGTGTGGCCGCCGCAATTGTCGCCTTGATTTGTTCGGCGAAGCGGCAGGCTTCCGGCACCTGTTCAAGGCCGCGCCGGATGATCGTCTCGGGGTCGTTCTCGTGAAATGCGGCGGCGAGCGCGGCAGCCGTCCACATCGCGCCGTAGATGCCGTTTTTGGTGTGCGTTGCGGCGGCGTCCTGCCACGCCATGCGCGCGGCTTGCGCCGGCTGGCCCGGGCAGACATAGCCATACGCATCCGCGCGGATTTGCGCGCCGATCCATTCGCAATACGGATTCAGAAAGGTGGCCGCGCGCGGAAAGCGCAAGCCGAGCACATAATTGCGATAGGCCGCGCGCTCGGCCGTGTAGACGCTGTCATACGGCAGCCGCCGCGTCAGCATCTCCAGCACGTTGTCCGGCGTGAACGCGCGGCCATATTCGCGCAAAATCTCAAGCCCGAGCACGGTGTAATTCAAGTCATCGTCCACGGGCGCAAAGGTGATGCGTTCGCGCAATGATTCGCGCCCGTGGCCGGCCAGATACCATTTGGGCGGATTCTGCGCGAAGCGGGCCTGCCAGTGGCGCTCCATCACCGCCTCCGGCACGAAGTCCGTCAGCGGATAGGCATGACCGGCCGCGAGCATTGCGCGCAAGGTCTTGCGCGAGTCGGGCTCACCCATCAGGCACTCGACCGGCTTGCCCAAGACGCAGCCGGCAATGCGCGCGCGCCAGCCGCCGGCGATTTTGCCGCGCAGCATTTCGGGCGAAAGCGGCGCGGCATACGCATCGTGGCGCACGGTCGGTCGCGCGGCCAGAATCTCGTCCCGCGCGCTTGGTTCGGCGGTCTGCCATGTGTCAGCCGCGGCAACGACGGCGTGCGCCAGCGCCTGCCAGCGCGGTTCAGTGGCGCGCGCTTCTGCGGGTAGTGCGGCCGCCAGCGTCTCGTAGTCACGCAACCACGCGCGCACATCCACGCCCTGTTCATCCAGCAGGTGCAGATAATTGCGCACATCAATATCAAATTCGAAAGGAATCGTCATGGCTACCTTGGGTTGTTACCACGAGTAGTATAGCAAGAGCCGCCAAAAAACAAAACACGGGTTTACCCAGATCTAGTGCAGGTCTGCCCTGCGCGCCCCTATGCTGGTTGGCGGCGTGCCGGGTTCGTCTCAAGGAATGCCCATCCGCGTAGGGCTGGCTACCCAGCCTGCCATCTCCGTTCCCCGGCACGCCACGCCGGGTACTCCCTTTACAAAAGGGAGGCCGGGGTGACGCACGCCGCGTGCGTCGGGGGATTTCGTGCAGCACGGCTGCCACTCCATTCGCCCAATCTGTGTCTTTGCCCCACCACCAAGCGCATTGCCCTTTTCCACTCCTTCGACATCCAGTGAATTTTCCCACAGAAATCCAGGAAGAAGCCTACAGATAAGAAAGGCTACGCATTGATCCTTAATTCGCCCGTTTTTGCTGTGCAAAACGGCATTTTAGCGGGCAAAATCACCCCGTTTTATGGTGCAACACCATGCATGGCAACGGCTTATTCAGATCCGACCCCAGCAGTCAACGTCGCCCTGCGCTGGAGCATCAGCCCGATGAAAGCAGCGGCGGCCAGCATGCCCGCCGGTTCGGGCACAGTCGCTTGATCCACCCAGGCACAATTGAGCGCGGAACCGCCGGTCGTGCCACGGGCATATACCCAAGCGACCGTATGGACGCCGTCCAGCAAGGTGTATTCCCGCTTGTGCCAGTCTGTGGAACTTACCGTATACAGCTCTGCCGTCTTGCCCCCGTCCACCCAGAAACTCACAAAGTCGTCATATCTGTCCGAAGTCAGCTTCCAGTAAAAAGAGAAATCCGCCGGGCCGGGCACCTCCATGTACAATTTACTGGTCTGGCCAGTGAGGACCGCCCCAGACTGCGCTGCATCCATGTCGTACCACGCCACCGCCGCCTGCGGGAACCAGCCGTTCGACACGCTGGTCCAGCACGCGAGATCCGTATCAAGCACGTCCTGCAGCGTGGCAACCCGCAGCGGCCAGGTCTGTTGCGCGCTGCCCGCGGCGTTGGTCGCTTCAATGATGATGGTAAACGGACTGCCTACGCAGGTTGCATTTGACCATGTCAGCATGCCGCGTGCGTCCATGGTCATCCCCGGCGGGCCTTGCAGCAGGCGCCAGGTGATTGGCGCGGTGCCTTGGGTCAGCAGTGCGGGCCCGGGGCCAAGGTAGGTCTGCGCCTCGCCGACCACGGCATTGCTGACACCCACCACCACCGGCAGCTTGGGGTGCGCTGGTATATTGATGGCCGGATTGATTGCCCAGACGGAACGAGTGGCGTTTTCGAGCAGGTTGCCCGCATAGCGTTCAAAGCCCGACTCGGCCATGTAGATGCGACCGTCCTCGCCAAAGCAGAGGCCGTGGCAACCCATGCGGAAGCCTGTCTCGATCGGCGCGCCGGTAATCTGCTGCACATAGTACTGGAATGTGTCGCCATCCATGACGGTGCGCGATGCACCGGTGCTGGTGTTGTATTCTTCGATATAGGTGATGCGGCTGCCGCTGGTGCGATCCTCTAAATACAGGTAAACAATGTTGGGCAAGGTTGGATGCACAAGCAGAGTGCGAATGTGCGGCGACACATACTTGCCGAGAAAGACCGGCGCGGTCCGCAGAATGTTGGTCGCGCCGCTTGGCAGAAAATGATAGAGCAGGCTCTCGGCATTGCGGCTGTCCAGCACGACAAACAGCGAGCCGTCGCTGGCCTGGCGAATGTCGGCAATTTCCCACGCCGCAGGCGCATAGGGATGGAGTTCTTCATTTGACCATCCGTTTGCCCGCGCAAAGTCATACATGTTGCTCGCGAAGTCATGCACACAGACAACGTCGGTGGTGTTGGCGAAGAGATTGCTGGCGAGGTAGACATTGAAGTGATCGGCAAAGAAGGCGTTGTTGGTGGCGCCACACTGCGGCTCGAACGCGCTGACGCTCATTTCTTCCGGGAGGCGGCATGGCATGAGGGTTCCCGTGAGGCCGTTCATGCCATGCAGCCGACCGCACATCTGCATCAGCACCACGTTGGTTCCCGCCGCTTTGAACTCCGCCGGATCGGTGCTGTACATCATGGCAAGTGCCTCGCGCGGCGGAACAACTATGCTCGTAGTTGACGACCCGTAGTCGTTTGTGCTGGGCACAAGACCCAGTTCGTAGTTCCACAACGCATTCGAGGTGACCAAGCTAGAGACCGAGCCGAGATTCGTGCCGGACAGGGCAACGATGTACTGGCTGCCCTCCAAGCCGTCGGCATAGTCGAGCGTGACAAGCCTGTTCGCGCCGGGCACCCAGGCAATCCCCGTGGGATTCGCATTGGACGCCACACCAATGGCGCTGGCAATGTCAGTGTTCGCGGCAATCAATGCAAGGCCAGGCACGTCAGCCATCTTGTTGGCACGACTGAACGGAATGCGCTGGCGCTGCCATGCCTTGCTGCCCGGCACATGATACGTGATATGCCCGTTAGATGCCCCTTGTGTATACAGGCCAATCGCAAAATATACGCACGGCCCGCTGGAACTCCTTGTGAAGTCAGCGTCGATGGCGAGGCCATCCGTTATTGGCAGAGACTGATGTGGCATTACGAGAACCTGCCAAGGTACACCGCGATAGTAATCGCTTGGGATGCCCCAATAAGCAGAAATATTGTAGTTTATGCCTCCATAACACCTGCCATTGCCAACAGGCATATCCCAAGAAACATTTTGAAACGGATGACGAATCCGCACCATGACGTATTCATTCGCCGAACCGTTATTCACCACCTCCTGCCCTGCACTACAATTTGCATTGATTTTCACCGAGTCCGATTGTGTTGCCGGCTGCGATATGTCGGTTGTGTACTTACGTCCGTACTCACCACAGCAGCCAATGGAAACAAGGCCTTCACTGAGGCTGTAATTGTAGTAAGATAATCTTTGAAAGCACCACGTCCCCCAACCAATGCCGCCTTCAGTGTACTGATACCACTGAAGCCCCATGCCTAGTCGTCCCGTTATATCGTACCAATGATAGCCAACGTCTCCCCAAGCATTAATTGCGCTATACTGGACATGCATGCTGCCGGTCGTCGGGCGCCAATAGACTGCCGCCTGGATCTGAAGGCATGCAAACACAACGATTGCGGTTAGTGTTCTGAGCATCGTTCTCATGATCTTCTCCGCTGTGAATGAGGTTCTTTCCGTTGCATCCAAATATCGATCACATTCGACTAGTATAGCACAAAGGTCATGGGAAGTCAAATAAATTCTCGCGCGGCGCGAGAATTTATTGGCGGCCGCTGGCCGCTTTGGGGCGTGGAGTGGTTACAGCCAATTGCGGCGAGCTTCTCACTGGCATCGGGACTGTTTTCACTTTTTTGTTCGAAGAATCGGCGCCATCTGCGTAATCTGCGGATATAAATGCAGCAAGTCTGCCGGCGAGACGCCGGCGCTACGGCAGATCGCGCAGGTGCCTGGCGCGGTTTTTGCATTTAAGAATATTTTAACGCGGCGCGAGACTTACTACCGTAGCTGTGGATCGCATCCGGGAGTGCATTCGCGACACGGAGGTCGCTCCCCCGCTATTTCAGCACCTGCGGGTTCGGTTGAAATCGCTGGTTCGCTTAATTGTCCAGTTGGCGTCGTGCTTCACTAAGCGAAACAGTTGGGGCATAGGCTTCATGTGCCTTCGCAGCCCGAAGGTCTTTGATGTCCTCGTAGTTCTCCAGCTCCGCTTGAATCTCCTCAAACTCCTGATACGACAATACCGCAAACGCTTTCTTGCCGTCTTGCTCAAGGATGTGGGGATGTAAGGTAAGCATTCTATTTCTCCTTGTCAGCGATATGCTTCGCGTCGATGAACAACTCTATAAACTACAATGCAGGTGCGCTCCTCGATCTCAAACAACACGCGGTACTGACCGATGCGTAGCCGATACTCCGGCGTGAAGTTTGTCAGTTTCTTCACGTCGCCAGTCAAGTCACTCTCCATGCGGTCAAGTCCGGAGCACATCCTTTTTGTGGATCGTTTTCAGATCCTTGAGAGCGCGCGGCTTGAGTACGACGCTGTACATCATGCCAATATATTACTTTATTGCATTTGCAATGTCAAAGCGAAAGGCACTTCCGAGTTTTGCGTGAAGAAAGTTTGCGGCGCGGAGGCCGCTCCCATTTTCTTTCAGCATACTGACGCACCAGTTCTGCCTTCGTGGCCATAGTATTCGAGGTGCGGCAGCATCCAGTAACCAGTAACCAGTGACCAGTGACCAGTGACCAGTGATCAGCTTACTTGCGGTAGCCGAAGAGATTGCCGTATTTCTTGGTGTTGAGCGCCTCGACAAACGAGCTGACTTTGGTCTGCGTGCTGCACGGGTCGGTCGTCTCATCCAGGCAGTCGCCATCCAGCACCAGCAGCGCCGTATTCACCTGCTGCATTTCTTCGCGCAAGTGTTTGATGAAGCTGGTATCGGCCATCGAGCAGCGCCCGAACATGTGGCTGTAGAGGATGCAGCCGTCAAGTTTGGCCTTGACGGCATAGTTGCAGATGTGCTGCACGCGCAGTTGCGGGTCGAGAAAGCCGACCGTCAGAAGCTTGCGCGCCAGGCTGCGGTAGGGCTCGTCCGGGTTCAGTTCGTCCCAGCCGACATAATTGACTTCCTCGCTGACAATCGGCGCATTGCAGGTCAGTTCAATGAAATCCATCAGGCGCGAGCTGTAGAAGGGCGGCAAATGCAGCCAGGCCAGGCGGTGCGTGTCGTCAATGGCCACGTCATGCAACTGGCTGCGGCGTTCCTCGAGTTCTTCGAGCAAGGTCCGTTGCAGCTCAACCATTTCAGGCTTGCCCCACAATTGGGAGAACATGTTGGCGAACATGACCGATTCGCTGCCGCGAATCAGCGGCGGGCTGACGCTGCGCAGCTCGTGGCATTTCATAGCGTAGGCGCGGGCTTGGTTGGATACCTCGCAGGCATAGCGCAGGCGGCCCATGTCCATTTTCAGATTGAGCGCGCGCTCCATCCGCCGCGTTGATTCTTCGAGGCCGGCCGCGATTTGCTCAACGGCATGCTCGTCATGATGGAACGGGGTGTGCAGCGTGTAGTAGCGGTCGCTGATGTTGTTCGAGCGGATCAGGTCGGCAAAAATGCGCTCGCCTTGCTGGCACGGCTCGGTGGTGGTCACGGCGAAATCGGCCTTGGGCAAAAGTTCGTCGCCCTCGAGCACGCGCAGGAACGAGCAGGTTTCGGCGGAGAAGCCCTTGCAGGCGGCGCGGTCGAAGAAATGGCGCAGCTTCTTCTGGCTGCGGCCGCGCAGGGCGGCGTAGGTCTCGAGCGTCAGCATGCGCACGTCCAGCGCGTTGAGCAGCTCGGCCGGGTAAAACAGATTGCGCCAGACCATCGGCCGGCCGTCGCGCGTGAGGAAGTCGCTGCGCGTGAACTTGGTGCGCAGGGCGACGGCCTTGTTGATCGACGAGCGCGCGGTCAAGCGCTCGATCAGTTTGCCGAATTCGTGCGCGAGTTTGGGATCGGTGAAGGCGTCGCGCACTTGCTGGAATTCGGGGATGCCGATTTTCTCCTTGCCGTCCGACGTCTTGCGCACGATCAATTTGTCGCGCAGCTTGAAGACTTCGCGTTTCAGGCCGGCATCGCCGACGGCGTCAATGACATCGTGAAATTCGGGCAGGGTGATGCGGAAGCGCGGCTTGATGTCGAAGACGCGCAGCGCGGCGTGCTTGGCGCCGGACATGGCCGCCATATCGCGCGCCAGGCAGGCGGCGCCCAGCGCGCCCATGACTTGGTGAAATTCCGGAATGACAATTTTGTTGCCGGTAATCTGGTTGAGGTAATAGGCCACCGCGCGATTCGAGGCCACCCCGCCTTGGAAGACAATCTCGCCCTTGTAGTCCAGGAAAATCTCACCGACGCCTGACATGACCGTGCGCGCCTGCGCGCGGCAGGCCGCCGCAATCACGTCGCCGAGCGGATGCCGGTTCTTGAACTTGTTGACCGAGGTGGCGCTCAAGACCGCGCAGATCGACGACACCTGCAGCTCGGAATCATAATTGACGCGCTCGGCCATCTCCTCGACCGGCACGTCCAGCTTGGCGGCGACACTGTCGAGAAAGGCGCCCGTGCCGGCCGCGCAAATGCCGCTCATCTTCGACATCCACATCTGCATGCGCTCGTTGAACAGCATCGCCTTGCTGTCCTGCCCGCCCACATCCAGAATGGCCTTGCAGTCGGGATAATAATGCCGCGCGCCGGCGACATGCGCCGAGACTTCGCTGACGTAGGCGTCATACTCGAGGAAACGTTTCAGTTCATCCACAATCTGACTGCCGGTCACCACCGTGGCGGCAATATCCTTGCGGCCGGTGCCGGCGGTGGCGAGAAACTCATCGACCGTTTTGGTGAGTGCGCCGAAGTTGCAGGCGCCGCAGCGATGGCACAGGCCGGAACAGCTGAGCAGCGCGTCCGGCAGCGCGCGCGTGCGGCGATACAAGGTGTGATGGACTTTGCCTTTGCGCGTCAGCAGGACGGCTTTCAGCGTGGTCGAGCCAATATCTATGCCGAGGAAGTAGTTCTTTTCCATTGGTCAAACGGGTCGTCATGAAGCAGTGTGCGCCGGGGCGCACGGCCGCCAGAATACTAAACTACATTAGAGTACCATTTTATCCTTTTTCTGTCAAGCAGCCGATTTGCCCCCTGAAATTCCGCTATAAGAACGGGTAACGCCGGCGTAGAGCGTGCAGACCGGTAGGGCGGTCAGGCCCTTGACCGCCGCGGTCGTCGCTGCGCCAGCAGCAACGGCGGTCAGGGCCTGACCGCCCTACCTCTTTGGCGACGTCAGGTGCGCATTTTCCCCTCTAACGGAATTTCAGTTTACCCCTATTTTCGGGGGTGCAGCAGTGCGGAAATTCCACGTGCTGATCTGCATCCACGGCGGGCGCCGTGGCCACATCAGCAGCGGCAGGCTGATCTCTCCACGGCGGGCGCCGTGGCCACACCAGCACCCGCGCGTGTTGAGAAATCGGGGTTAGATCCAGGCGGTGTGGTGGATTTTGACGACGATTTTGCGCACCGTGCGCGGCGCGCGCAGCTGCAGTTGCGTGCAATGCGCATCGCCGGGGAAGAAGACGGCGATCAGCGGGCGTGCCAGCGTGGCCTGCAGCAGTGCGGCCGCGGGCTTTGCAAAGAACTCGACATCCCGGTCGGGATCGTACGCGGCCGTCGTGGTCAGCGTCGCCGCCGGATACCACTGCAGGCGTTCGGCGCCGTCCAGCATCATTTGCACGTCAATGAATGTGCGATGAACTTCGAGCAGCGCGGCGGCGCGCGCGCGGGTCACATAGGTCATGACGCGCGCAACGACAGCCTCGCCCTGCAGCGGATACGCGCCATCCGCAAGCGTGGCCGGCGCGGCGCACAAGAAATCGCCCACGAGCCGGCCAATACGGCGCGGCACGCCGGACGGCTCAGTGAGGGTGGTGATGATCATCGAAGGTGTAGCCGCAGGTTTTAGTGGTCAGCCATTCTTCGCGTGTGCGGGGATACTTGCGGCAATTGAGCGGGCGGAAGCGGTAGATGGCGCAATAGGCCGTGCCGTCGCTGCGGTCGCGCAGGAACAGGCAGCGCGTCGGCAGTTTGCAGCAGGAGCCGCAGCCGGTGCAACTCTTGCGCCGGTTGGAGGTCACCGGCAGGAACGCGGTAAAAAACCGCAGCGTTTTTTTTAGGTAGCCGACAACGTAATGCTTCATGGCCGGGCGGCGAGCTGATTCAGGAGGGTGGTGTTGTCGCGGTACTTTTCGCACAAGTTCTTGAGCATGGCCATGGCGGCATCGGGCGGGTGCTCCATCAGCATCCGGCGCAACTTGTGCACTTTTATGATATCTTCCGGCCCGTATAATTGTTCTTCACGGCGGGTGCCGCTGGCGGTGATGTTAATGGCCGGGAAGATGCGCAAGTCGGCCAGGCGCCGGTCGAGCACGATTTCGCTGTTGCCGGTACCCTTGAATTCCTCGAAAATAAGGTCGTCCATGCGCGAGCCGGTTTCGACCAAGGCGGTGGCGACAATGGTGACCGAACCGCCATTTTCGATATTGCGGGCCAGGCCGAAAAAGCGGCGCGGGATTTCAAGCGCGCCGGCTTCGAGGCCGCCGCTCAAGGTGCGGCCGGTGCCCGAGCCCTTGATGTTGAAGGCGCGCGCCGTGCGCGTCAGGCTGTCCATCAAGACCACCACGTGCCGGCCGCATTCGAGTTCGACCCGCACATGCGACAAGGTCAATTCAACCAGGGAGCAATGCTCAAGATAGGTCTGGTCATTCGAGCTGGCCAGCACTTCGGCATTGACCGCGCGGCGGAAATGGGTGACTTCCTCGGGCCGCTCATCGACCAGCAGGACGATGATGCGCGCGTTGGGCTCGCAGGCCCGCAGCGAGTTGGCCAGGGCTTCCAGCAGCAGGGTTTTGCCGGCTTTGGGCGGCGAGACAATCATGCCGCGCGTGCCTTTGCCGATCGGCGCCAGCATCTCGACGATGCGCATCGTGACATTGCCGGTGACACCCAGTTTGAAGCGTTCACTGGGATTCACCGCCGTCAGCTGCGTGAAGCGCGGCCGGCGCGCAAAATCGTCCGGCTTCAAACCCGAGATCGTGGTGATGTCATGCACTTCAATCGAATGCTTGCGCTTGTGCGCATGCCCGACGATCAGCGCGCCTTCCACCAGCCGGTGTGACTTCATCATGTGATTGGGCACGTAGGCATCCGCGCCGCTGGGCTTGAACGAGCGGCTGGCATCGCGCAAAATGCCGTTGCCTTTTTCCGTGACTTGCAGCACGCCAGTGACATCAAATGCCATGCGGGTTCATCTCCATCTCAGAATCATTCATTGTTACTCAATGGGTTGTTGTTGTTGTTCCAGGCCGGCGCCGGCGGCGGCACGCATGGCAACGCTCATCGCTGCACCATTGGCAGGCGGTGCAATCGCGGCAGGGATGTTTGCGCGGCGCCGGCGCGGCCGGCAGCATCACCAGGCCCTGGCGCGTGACGCGGTACCACACCCCGTCAATCTGCGCGCAGCCTGCGCGCGGGCAGTCAGGCGTGCGGCACGGCATCGAAATGCAGCTCCTGCACCTGCTGGAATTGCCGCACCAGCAGGCAGTGCTGCACGGCCAGGCACAGCAACGCGCACGTGGGCGCGCCGGCAAACGATTGCAACGCCGGATGCTTTGCCAGATACACTGCCTGTGCGGTGGCGCGCTCCTCGGCGTGCGCCTCCCGAACCAAGCCGGTCAGCGTGACCGCCGCGGCCTGCGCAAAATCACGGTGGGCGCCGGAACGGCTGTCCACCAGCATGGCGGCACGCGCATCGGCCAGCACATTTTGATACTTGCGCGTGGCGCGCTCCGTCACAAACCAGACGTGCCGCAGATCAGTACTGGCGGCAAATGCCACAAGACTGGTATACGGCTGCCCTGCCAGCGAGGTGGCCAGCACGCCCAGCGACTGTGTGGCAAGCAGATCGTGAATTTCCCGGATGACATCGTCGCCGCTTTTCATGCTGTGCTATAATAATGCCAGAAACGCGTGCGAAAGTCAAGCGAAACGGCTTTTTTAGTACAATAAACCAAAACCGAAAAGGAATTGCAATGCTGCACCCGAAATTCAGAACACTGTTGTGGATCGCGTGGATGTGCCCGGCCATCATGGCCGCCACCAATTATGTCAGTCTGCAAGGCACGCCGGCGGGCACCTACTTCACCAACATTCAGGCGGCGGTTGACGCGGCGGTGGTGGGCGATCTGGTGCTCGTCTCCAATGGCGTGTATGCCAGCGGCCTGCGCGCCACCCCGGGGCGTGCCTGCACCAATCGTCTCGTCCTGCTCACAAACATCACCGTCCGCAGTGTGGCCGGGCCCGCCGAGACCATCATTGTGGGCGCGGGCCCGCTGGGCTCGAACGCCGTGCGCTGCGTCTACATGAAGGCTGGCCTCCTGGATGGCTTCACGCTGTCCAACGGGCATACCTTGATCAGTGAAAGCATCTATGATGGTGGTGGCGGGATCAACATGTTTACCGGCAATGGCCTGGCCATTAATTGTGTCATGACCGGGAACCGGGCCATCAATGGCGGCGCGGCGTATTACGGCGCGCTGAGCAACTGTGTGCTGCAAGGCAATACGGCGCTGGCGGGCGGCGGCGGGACGTACCAAGGCGTGATAGTTACCAGCCAGATCAACGGCAACACGGCGACCAATGGTGGCGGGATCTGTAACGGCACGCTGAGCAATTGTACCATCAGCGGCAATATGGCTTTGCAGCACGGCGGCGGCGCGTTTGGCGGCATGCTCACGAGTTGCACCCTGAGCAACAATACGGCGCTCAATGGCGGCGCTTCTCTCGCCAGCACCCTCAACAGCAGCACGCTTGTTGGTAACACCGCTATGGATGGCGGCGGGGCGTATTATGGCACGGCCACCAACTGCCAGATCATCGGCAACACCGCGACCAACAATGGCGGCGGCAGCTTTTATGGCACGGTCAAGCATTGCACCCTGCGCGGCAACACGGCCGCAATGCACGGCGGCGGGGCCTATTGGAGCATCATGTACGACTGCACGGTCAGCAACAACACGGCGGCCGTGCGCGGCGGCGGGGCGTATTATCCCACGGTGTACGGCGCGACGTTCACCGGTAACGCGGCGGCCGAGGGCGGCGCGGCATTTGGCGGCACCATCAGCAACTGCGTTATCCAAGGCAATCGCGCGGCCGACACCGGTGGTGGCATTGCCTCGGGCACGGGTTACAATTGTCTGCTCAGCGAGAACACGGCGACCAACGGCGGCGGTGTACATATCGGCACGCTCTACAATTGCACCGTGAGTGCCAACGGCGCGGCGGCGACCGGCGGCGGGGCCTACCTCAGCATGCTCTTCAATTGCGTGGTGTGGGGCAACAGTGCATCGAGCAGTCCAAACTACTACAGTGGCACGCTGCTGTATAGTTGTGCCTATCCGCTGGCGAGCGGCGCGGGCAACATTTCGAACGATCCAGTTTTCGTCAGTGTCGTCGACAAAAACTGGCGTTTGATGGCGGACTCGCCGTGCATCAATGCCGGCACGAACGTCTATGCTCCGCTGCCGTGGGACTTGGATGGCAATCCGCGCATTTTCGGCACCACCGTTGACTTGGGCGCATATGAATGTCTGCCCGAGCCGGCTATGACACTCGGTGTGATGTTGCTGGCGCTGGCGCTGCCGCGCCGGCATGGGTGCCGGCACGAAATGATGCCGCGCTGCATCGCCATTGCCGCCTCGTGTAACAAACCATTGCATTAACGCGCCAGCCGGAGTTCTGCCATGTCCTGCACCATTGCCACGCTTGCCAAAATGATTGATCACTCGCTGTTGCACCCGACCATGACGGACGCCGAGGTGCGCGCGGGCTGCCTGCTGGCGCGGGAACACCGTGTGGCGACGGCCTGCGTCAAGCCCTATACGATCGAGCTGGCGCGTGCCGTGCTGGACGGCAGCGGGGTGGGCATTTGCGCCGTCGTCGGCTTTCCGCATGGCAACAGCACGATCACATTGAAAGTGGCCGAAGCGCGCGATGCCGTCGCGCGCGGCGCGGGCGAAATTGACGTCGTCGTCAATATCGGCAAAGTGCTCGGCGGCGACTGGGCTTATGTCACGGACGAAATCGCCGCGATCAATGCGGCGGTCACTGCCGGCGGCGCCCTGCTCAAAGTCATTTTTGAAAATGATTACTTGCAGGACTCGCATATCATCGCGCTATGCCAGTTGTGCGCACGGCAGCATGTCGCGTTTGTCAAGACCTCGACCGGCTATGGCTTTGTGCGCCAGCCCAACGGCATGTACAGCTATGTCGGCGCGACCGATCACCACCTGCAGTTGATGCGCGCGCACTGCCCGCCCGGCGTGCAGGTCAAGGCGGCCGGCGGTGTGCGCAGCCTGGATGATTTGTTGCGTGTGCGTGCCCTGGGGGTGACGCGCGTCGGCGCGACCGCCACCGCCGCCATGCTCAAAGAAGCGGCCGCGCGCGCGGTCAATGGCGTACTCGACGTGCTGCCCGCTGTGGCTCCCCGCCACGCGTCTGCCGGCGCATATTAATCGCGTGTCGCGCGGCGCTGCCCATCTGCGGCATCTGCGCCAAAGCGGATGCATGCTTCAGCTGCCGCGGCATGCAGAGCAAATGGCATTTGTGCGCGGCGGCACGCAGGGCTTCGTGCGCGGTAATCAGCCGCGCGCTGCAGCAGGTGGTCAAGAATGGTCGTGGCCTCGGTCGCACTGAGCCCCGGATCCGGCGGTTGGCAGAAACGGTCGGCAACCATGCCGGTAGACACTAGCCAGAGCACGTGCTTTTTGGGCGCCAGGGGTGGGTACCTTTTGCAGTCAGTTTCATGTGCCGGCATTTCGCCACGGCATCCAAGGTGACGGGTGCTGGCGGCAGACCCGGACTGCGGATTTCCATTCGGGTACCCGCGGAAATGTCCGCTTTTTCTGGGAATGTAAAATTCACATGCTTGATGGTGAATGGTATTTTGGGTGCAGGGTGGGGTGCAGCGGTGCTCCAAATGACGAATATCGAATCCCGCTTTTGACGGGACGCCAAGCAGCCGAATACCGGGCAAGGGTGCGGCAGTGGCCGTCACGCGCGGCCAGCGCAAGGCGGTTTCCCGCACGCATTGCGGCGCGGGGACAATCCACCGTGTCAAAGCTCCTGCTTGCTGTCACGCCATGCTTCCATAAAGCGCGCGACGCGCGCGGCGTCCAGCGGACATTCCCAGTAGCCGTTCTGCTTGAGCGATGACCCCACAATCACCATATCGGCATAACGCTTGCACATCGCAATGTTGTCCAGCGCCACGCCTGATCCCACAATGAGCGGGGGCGCCCATGCCAGCCCGACCGCCTTGTGCGAATACGCCGCGGCCTTTTCCAGCGCCGCGCGCGCCTGCTGCAAGTCCGTTTCTGCGACGGGCATGCCAGTCGCCCGCCCGGTAATGATCACGCCTTCGAGCTTCTGAAACAGGATGTTTTCAAGCCACACCTCGAGGGCATCAAACTCGGCCATGAACACCGTGTGTTTCTTTTGCACATCGACATACACCTGCGGCTCCGGCCCGGCGTGGCCCAATTGGGCCATGTGACGGTTGCGCAGTTGATATAGTTTTGCCAGGTTGCCCGCGTTGGGTGTGCGCCCTTCCGGCCGCACGCCCTCGAACAGGGCACTCTCGCAGCGGATGAAATCCAAGCCGCAGCGGCAGGCAACAGCCAGCGCCCAATCATCGGAATAGGCGAGAATTTGCAGGCCAATGCGCAACTCGGCATACGCCGCCCGCAGTCGTTCGGCCAAGGCGCGCATGACCCAGTAAATCACGGGTGGCTGTGCGCCGCGCACGAAATACGGCCCGGCCACATTTTCCAGCATCAGGCTGTTCAGCCCGTTTTGTTGATAGATGGCTGCTTCGGCCAGCATGCGCTCCTCAAGGAACGCAAAGAAGCTCAAGGCACGCGCCCCGGCGAGGCCTTCGGCAGCGCAGTCGTCATGGCCATCGCAGTGAACCTCCGGCAGGGCCGCCATGGCGCGCCAATCATTAGCTGTGGCCGGCGGAATGCCCAAGCTGCTGCGCCACGCGCCCGGCGTGGACACAATCGTGTTGAGGGGAAGGTGAACCATGCCCACAACGGCACAGGTGGAATTTGTTGTCATCATGGTGTTCAGTGTACGGTTCTGGTGTCACAAAGTCAACCGCCAGTCCCACAGTGAAGGGGAGCTGCCGCGGTGTCCCGCGCGCTGTATCCAGAGAGCGCATTCAAGAGGATGAAGCCGTTGGAGTTCAAGCTTTAGCGAGATAATTTCTTTCGCAACGAAATAAATTAAGGTGCGGCACTGCAGCCGGTGTACATCGGTGGTTTCCTGTCTTGCCGGTAACAACCATGCGCGGCGCATGGTTGTGGATTAATTTGTTGGCCGCGAACAAATTACACAAGCTGAAGCTTGTACTCCAACGGCGCCAGCTGCGGTGCGTGCGCGTCCTTGCTTTCCACTCATGTACTCAAACACGCCACCCCTCCAGCCTAAGCGTGGAACGCCAGGCAAATTGCCGCTTACCGTTTATTGGCCGGCAGGATGGCCTTGCGCAGGCGCACGCTCTTGGGCGTTGCTTCCACTTGCTCGTCGTCGCGAATGAACTCGATGGCGCGTTCAAGCGTCATCGGCACCACCGGCGTCAGTTGCAGCGCGTCATCCTTGTTGGAGGCGCGCATGTTGGTCAACTTCTTTTCCTTGGTGGCATTGACATCCAGATCATTGTCGCGATTGTGCTCGCCGACAATCATGCCTTCATAGACCGGGTCGCCCGGCGCGACAAACATGGTGCCGCGCGGCTCCAAATTTGAAAGCGCAAAGCCGACCGCCACGCCGCCCCGGTCGGCCACCAGCGAGCCGGTCAGGCGCGAGGTGATTTCGCCGCGCAAGGGCTCGTAGCCCTCGATGTACGAATGCATGATGCCGGTGCCTTTGGTGTCCGTCAAAAATTCAGAGCGATAGCCGATCAGGCCGCGGGTCGGAATGCTGAATTCCATGCGGATGCGGCCGGTGTGATGATTCGCCATGTTGACCATGCGGCCTTTGCGGCGCGAGAGTTTTTCGGTGACGATCCCCAGGAATTCCTCGCCGCAATCGACGCACAAATGCTCGATCGGCTCGGTGCGCTTGCCGTCTTTCTCGTGGTAAATGACTTGCGGCCGGCCGACCGTCAGTTCAAAGCCCTCGCGGCGCATGCGCTCGATCACAATCGCCATTTGAAACTCGCCGCGGCCTTTGACGATGTAGCTGTCGCCCTCGGGTGAATCCTCGACCCGGATGGCCACGTTGCGCAATGTTTCCTTGCGCAGCCAGTCGCGGATTTTATTGGCTTGCACATGCTTGCCTTCCTTGCCCGAGAGCGGCGAGGTATTGGCGGCAAAACGCATCGAGACGGTCGGCTCGTCAATCGTAATGCGGGTCAGCGCGTGCGGCGCGTCGGCGGTGCAGATCGTGTCGCCAATGGCCACATTGTCAATGCCGGCCAGGATGACGATGTCGCCCGGCTCGGCGGTTTCCACCTGTTTTATGCCGACGCCGTGATAGGTTTGCAGTTTGGCCACGCGCAAGGGCGTGACGCGCCCGTCAATGTCAATGCAGGCCAGTTGGTCGTTGCAGTGCGCCTGGCCGTGATGAATCCGGCCGACTGCCAGGCGGCCCAGAAAGTCCGAATAATCCAGGTCGCCGACGCGCATCTGGAACGGCTTGGCCGGGTCGTGCATGGGCGGCGGCACTTCATCCAGAATGGCATCGAACAACGGGGTCAAATCCATGGACGGATCATCCAGCGATTTCTTGGCGATGCCCTCGCGGCCGATGGCATACAGCACGGGAAATTCGACTTGCGTTTCATCGGCGTCGAGGTCGCAAAACAAGTCAAAGATGGCATTTAAGACTTCCTGCGGGCGCGCGTCGCCGCGATCAATCTTGTTGATCACGACTAGGATGCGCAGGTTCATTTCGAGCGCCTTTTTCAGCACGAACCGGGTTTGCGGCAGCGGCCCTTCCGCGGCATCCACCAGCAGCACGGCGCCGTCCACCATCGCCAGCGCGCGCTCGACCTCGCCGCCGAAATCGGCGTGGCCGGGCGTGTCCACAATGTTGATCTTGACATCCCGCCAATACATGGCGCAATTCTTGGCCGCGATCGTGATGCCGCGCTCGCGCTCGAGATCCATGCGATCCATCACCCGGTCGCTCAATTCCTGGTGGGCCTTGAACACGCCGCTTTGGCGCAGCATGAAATCGACCAAGGTGGTCTTGCCGTGATCAACATGCGCGATGATCGCGATGTTGCGGATGTTTGCATTGGGAGTCAGGTGTTTCATCAAAAGTCAGTCAGTTGGGTGATCGCACACGGATTGTGTGACGCATACGCCTAAGAGTATAGCGAAAACCGGCGCGCAATGCAACTGCCCGATTTGCCTCACGCAAAAGGTACTCGAAAACGGAGTGGTTGCCTCACGATAAAAGGTACTCGAAAAGCCTATGATGGAAGCGCCGGCGAAAAGGAGGCCGGCGCCATGGGAATAGCAATCAAG
>Ga0247841_10003813_pt1 | contig 27089 bp, 25 predicted proteins | sample LaCruzMarch2015__2_FD_192410 | JGI IMG/M metagenome (GOLD analysis project Ga0247841, IMG submission 192410) | Freshwater microbial communities from meromictic Lake La Cruz, Castile-La Mancha, Spain - LaCruzMarch2015_18m | ecosystem: Environmental > Aquatic > Freshwater > Lake | place: Spain... | reverse complement strand
ATACCCAGCGCCTGTTGAGCAGCGGCATCGAGCACTCGGTCAACACCGGGCAAGGCCATCAGCACGGCCTTCACCTGTGCCAAAGCAGAGGGGTCAAAGACGTGGACCATGGCGACTTGATGATCCACGACAGCAAAGGCTTTGCTGGCATAATAATCGGGATAGGCCATCTTTTTAATGAGTCGTGTTGAGAAGAGTCCGGCGTCACGAAGGGCGCGATTGGGGAAGATGGCCTGATCCGTGACAGGCGTAATCGCATAATCACCCACAACGACAATCTCGTAACCGTTTGCTGTCGCGGCGTTCCAGAGCATAGAGATATCCTGTCTGACCGCCTGATAGGCCTTGGCACTCCGAGGATGGTCGGGGCCGAAGCGTTGTAAATCATAGTCGAGTCCTGGCAGATAGGTCAGCACGAGATCAGGCGCATCCGTTTCACTTAGGCAGGCCGCGACAGCCTCTGCGATAAAGCGTGAACTCTTGACTGAGGCGAGCGGACCCCAGTACTGATGCAACTTAAAGGGATGGCCCACACGCTTTTCGAGGCGGGCGTTGAGGGTCTCCGGCTTGCTGTAGCAGGCGTTGATCAGTCCTCCGCCATGCGTATGGATCGGGGCAGGGGAGAGGATCGCATCCGCTGTTTCGCCAAGGCTCTGCTGAAGGAAGAGGAGACCGACGGTGCCGCCCCGCGCTTGGAAGGCGTTCCAGAAACGTTCGCCGGTAATGAGTGATGAAGACTGTTCCCAGAAGCGCGGTTTGCGAAGGGTCGTGTCGAAGAAGCCGTTGGCGATCATGCCATGCTGTGCGGGCGGGGTTCCGGTGCGCAACGTGGCTTGGGCTGTGCAGGTCAACGCAGGGAAGAGCGGTTTCAGGGCTCGGGCTGTACCGCAGGAGGGCGCGCCCAGCTTGCGCACACATTCATAGCCGAGTCCAGCGACCTGTATGACGAGGAGTTTCTTCATAATGGGAGGGGTTCGTCGTGGTGGATGAGTTTAATGGTTTTCCATTTTCCGCGTTTCCAGCGCAGCAGTATCCCACTGGTAAAGAGGCAGACATAGAGTGCCAGAAACATCCAGAGGATCAGAATGTTCTGGCTCATCCAGACGATCACGATCATGCCTGGAACGAAAAAGCCCCAGCTCCAGAACGCCATGTAGAGGAGGACAAAGCGTGTATCGCCCGCACCTTTCAAAGCTCCGACAAGGATGATGCTGATGCTGTCAAAGAAGCCCCAGATCGTCAACATGATCAGCATCTGGCTTCCGATTGCGAGCAACTCCTGTGAGGAGAAGAGTGCATCCTTGGGATTGAAGAGTGCGATATAGAGGTGAGGAAACAAGACAAAGGTGCTGCCGATCAGCGCCATGTAGATGAGGCCCATGCGCATGGCGGTGAAGCCAGCCTTCTCTGCGGCGACACTGTTCCGCGCACCTTGGTGCTGTCCGACAACTGCAGAAGCCGCCCAGCTGAGGCCCAAGAGGGGAGCGAAGGCGAGGTGGTTGATGCTGAAGGCGATATTACTGGCTGTCTGGGCGAGGTCGCCCATGCGACCGGTGAGGATGACAAAGAGGGTGAAGGAGGAGAGGTCGAGCAAGATGTGAAGTCCGGCAGGCGTACCGAAACGGATCATGCGGAGCAGGAGGGCGGGATCGGGCTTCCAGACAAGCCAGCGGATGCGTCCACGGGAGAGCGTGGAATCGTTCTTCAGGTCCACGTAGTCTTGGAGTGCGTTGGTACGGAAGAAGGCGACTCCTTGTATTGCGAGGGTGAGAAGGCCTGCAAGGGCTGTCGCATACGCAGCGCCACGGATGCCCAGTTCAGGGAATCCCCAGACGCCGAAGATCATCGCATAATCAAGAACGACATTGGCGAGGCACCCGATGATATTGGATGTCAGGTTGATCCTCGTTTTTCCGATACCCATGAAATAACCGCTGACTACACTGTTCAGTGGCACGATGATGCCGGTCACCATCAGGATGATGAAATACTCTTTTTCAGCGGCAAAGACGGCAGGGGAGTGTCCGCCCAGTGACATGAGCCAGATTCCAAGGGGAATGAGCGCTAAGATGATCGGCCAGGAGGCAAAGGCGAGCCAGAAACCTTGGAGGGTGGCGTGAACGCAGTGGCCAGGTTTCTTGGCACCATGATACTGAGCTGCAAAGGTGCCGGAGTAGCCTGCGATAGCCTGGAAGAGGCAGATCAGCGTGTAGACCAGAATACCGGAGGGGAGGGCTGCCTGGAGCGCGACGCTGCTGTAGCGGGCGAGGAAGACGCGATCAGTGAACTGCATGATCGTCAAGGCCCCCATACTCAAGATGAGGGGCATGGCGATACGCCACATCTCGCGATAGCCGCCTGGGGTTGCTTGTATGGTAGGTTGTTGTTTCACGGTGTTATTGTGACCACAGGCTGGTCGCAATGGAGTGGTTAAAAAATGGTCTTAGCATTTGCCCAGAGGGTTTCTTTTACTAGGTTTTCTACTACGCTGGATGCCTTCAACTCAGGCGGCAGGACGTCGAAGGTGTAGGTCTCAAGTTCCATCGGGTAACGCTTCGCTTCCACGGCCTTGAAGAAGTCAGGCGTGAGGGTCTCTTGCGTCGAACGGAGAAGGTCGTTGCCCTCCCAGAAGAGGGGAACATGAAAGTGGGTCCGCAGCTCAGCTCCTTCATATTGTGCGGCATCTGCCAGCGTCTCAGGGGTGAGGTCGGGGTAATAGATGATCTTACCGCGCGGCAAGCGGATACGGGTCTGGTGCAGATAGACGGGTTCGACGAAGGCGCGCAGAGCTTCCAGGGACTTTGGCGTGACCTGTGTATGGAGGGCGGCGCTCAGTTGGATGCGCGCAATGGAGATGCCTGCTTTTTCGAAACGCGTCAGTGCGTCCAGGGGTTCTTCAAAAGCCAAGGCAAAGTGGCAGGTGTCGAAGCAGAGGCCAAGATGACGCCGCACAAGGGCTTCGGCCTCTTCAGGGGAACGCTTCTTGGTGGCTGAGAGCCAGCGTCTGGCTTCCACGAGCAGTTCATTTTCAAACCAGGAGATGGTGCTGTGCGTATCTTCCAGAAGGCAGTCGGGTTCAGGTTCGATGGCCAAGACAATCTCTTTGTCGTGTTCTTGGCGCAGTTCATCGAGGAGGCAGGCCAGGACAAGCAGGTGCCGGACCGCGGCGTGGCGTTTCTGCTCGCTGAGTACGGGTTTCTGATAGCCGAGAGGGAGGGTTGAGATGCTTCCTTTGCCGTTCTCGGGGAGGAGGTCCGCTAATAGGAGCGCAAGTTTGGCTGTGTAGTCCAGACGTTCTTGCATGGACCAGTCCGGCAGATAGACCGAGGTCTTCACAGGCGAACCGTGAAAGGTGCCATAAGGGAAGCCGTTGATCATGGAGGAATAGAGTCCGCGTTGCTTCAGGAAATCAACAAAGGCGAGCCGTTCCTCTTTCTCTGTAAACGTATCTGTCGCAGAGGCGGGAAAGCGCAAGCCCAAGGGGTAGGGCGCTTCAGGGGCGAGCCGCTCCTTGACGGCACACGCATAGTTCCCGATGGCCTGATAGAGGTCCGAGAGTGTTTCGCCGCGATGGATGTTGAGACAGTAGGGGAGCATGGGAATTGCGTTATTGCCTTATTGCGTTATTGCCTTATTCATACGGACTAGAGGGTTACAATTTCGGTGGGGGCGGGGGTGAGGTTTTCGAGTCCGCGGGAGGTGACGAGGAGAGTGTCCTCGATGCCGACCGCGCCTGTGCCGGGGATGACGAATTTGGGCTCTAGGGCGATGGTCATGCCTTCAGCCAGAATATCCTTGGAGCGCGCCCCAAGAATGGGGAGTTCGTTGATCACGATACCGGTACCATGACCGACGAACTTCGCCTTTTGCTGGGCGCCCATGAAGCAGTCTGCGAGTTCCGCCTTCGTTGCCATCTCGAGGGCGAGGGTGTAGAGATCTTCGGCTGGAACGCCAGGCTTTGCAATCTCAATGATGGCATTGCGGATCGCGATGGAGACTTGATGCGCGTCGTATGCGGGTTGTGCAAGTTTTCCGATGGAATAGACACGGGAACAATCCGTGAGATAGCCGTAGAAGTTGGCAGCGATGTCCACGAGAACAGCCATGCCCTCTGTCAGTTTGATTCCGCACTGTCCGACCGGGAGGGATGGATGGAGTCCGGCACCGCCCAAGGCGAAGTCATACGGAGAGACAGCTGCACCATTGTCGCCTGCCAGAATCGTTCCCATGAAGGCTTCCATGGAGGAGCCTGCGATACGGAACTGTCCGAGGTTGCCAGCCTTGAGCATGACATGGTACATCTCGAGTGCCCAGGCATGATCAGTCATGCCGGGTTCGTAGACGGAGGCAAAGCGACTAATGACATCTACATGGCGCTGCCCTGTCATCTTCATGATGCGGATTTCATAGGGGGTTTTGATCATGCGGCACTGACGAAGCACGGCGGAACCATTTCCCGTGACAGCGCCAGGGAAGACGGCGGAGAGGCGTAGACCGTCATTATACGACAACTCATCGTTTTCGATCAGCACGTGTGCGGGCAGGGGGAGTCCGACTTCCGCGAGCAGTTCAGGGAGTTGCTCCATCTTTCGGAGTTCGCGTACGCGCTCACCTTTCAGACCGCAGGGACGGCGCACACAGAAGAGTGGATCGCCAGATGCAGGGATGATGGCATGCCCCATAAAGACACGTCCGCAGAGATAATAAAGGTTTGTGTTTGAACTGACCACGAGGGCCTCAGCCCCGGCTACCTGGATCAGCGCTTGGAGGCGCCTCCAGCGCGTTTTCAGGTCATCCATCAATTCAGGGGTAGTTTGCGTAAACATAGTGCCCCATATCATAAGCTTTTTGAGGCCCAATGTAAATTCCGAGAAGTGGCGTTAAACAAAAAAAGACAGCGGGATCATCCCGCTGTCTTTTTAATGGAAGTATAGAAGCTTTTACTTTTTCAGTGCGGCGCGGACTTCGTCAAGCTTGCCAGCGGAGCCGAGCAGGACGTTCTTCGCGGCGATGAACTTCGCATATTCAGGGATGAAGATCTTACCTGCATCGCGCAGGTCGAACTTCTCAGGCTGATCACGGAAGAATTCGCGGTGAACGCGGCACCACACCAGACGGCCGTCTGTGTCGATGTTGATCTTGGTCACGCCGAGCTTGGCTGCGCCGAGGAACTGGCGTGCATCAACGCCCGAGGCGCCCTTGATGTTGCCACCTGCTGCGTTGATACGGTCGACTTCTTCTTTCGGAACTGAGGAAGAACCATGCATCACCAGCGGGAAGCCAGGCAGGCGCTTCTGGATCTCTTCGAGAATGTCGAAACGGAGCTTCTGGTCGCCATGGAACTTGAAGGCACCATGGGAGGTTCCGATCGCGCAGGCGAGGGAGTCGCATCCGGACTGCTTGACAAAATATTCAGCCTCTTCCGGCTTCGTGTAGACGTGGTCAGCTGCGTGGACATCCTCTTCAATACCCTTGAGCAATCCAAGTTCAGCTTCAACGACTAGGCCTTTGGCATGGGCGGCGTCTACGACACGCTTGGTGATCTCGATGTTCTTTTCGAGGGGCTCATGGGAGGCGTCAATCATGACGGAACTATAGACGCCCGAGTTGATGCAGTCCATACAGGTGGCTTCATCGCCATGATCCAAATGCACAGCGAAGATGGCATCCGGGAAGATCTGGTCAGCGGTGGTCATCATGGTTTCGAGCATCAGCTTGTGGCTATAGGTACGTGCGCCTTTGGAAAGCTGGACGATGAAGGGTGCCTTGCTGTCAATATTGCCCTTGAAGAGACCCATGGTCTGCTCGAGATTGTTGATGTTATAGGCGCCGATGGCATATTTGCCGTACGCCTGCTGGAAGAGTTGCTTTGTGGTTACGATCATGGTCTTTGCTCCTGTCTGTTCGGTTGCAGACCTCTTACCCGAGTAAAAGGCCTCATCGCCGTAAAAAGAAGGGGATCACTATACCCAAAAAAGAGGGCGATGAGCAAGCCCAAAGAAGGGGCAGGGACTATTCTTTACGGACATCCACCTTTTTTGCGCCGCCACGCTCGTAAGGCGGGGGGCTGACATAGGCTTGGCTGTCATCCGGGGGAGGGGTACGCGTGGTTCGTCCAAAGAAAGGGAACCCGAAACGGGAAAAAGGATTTCCATTGTTGTAACCCTCCTCAGCTAAGACCATCTGATACTCCTGCTCCGCAGCTCTGTAGATGCTGTAAGCAATCAAGAGTCGGATGATGAGATAGCCAGAAAAGTCTTTTGTCACCAAGGAATAGACTGCGCTGAGGGCCATGAGAATTGCGATGAAGCGCCCGAGGCGTGAGGCAACCCAGGTGGCCCTGACCTTGGTCATAAAAAACTGCTGAAGAAAGGCACGTAGAATGCGTCCGCCATCCATGGGGAAGGCTGGTAGCAGATTGAAGATGAAGAGAATACTGTTCAGGTACATCATGTAGTTGAAGAAGAAATAGGATAGTTCGGTTGACGCGAGTACATGTCCCACAGGGGTCTGTGTTGCAACAAAACCGAGAATTGCCAATGCAAGACTTACCGCTGGACCTGCAAAGGCCATCAGAAACTCTTGCCACGCCTTGCGGGGCATAGAGAGCATCGAGGCGCATCCGCCGATCATCATCAGTGTAATATCCCGGACACGACACCCAAAGGCTATCGCGGTCAGGCTATGGCCTAACTCATGTAAGAGAATGGAGAGTAGGAGTACAAAGCCAGCAATGATGCTGTAGACAGGATGGCTTTCATTCCTAGCCAAAATAAAGACAAGGATAAGGAGCGATAGGTCAGCTTTGATCGGGATTCCGAAAATAGTAAAGAGGTGATAGGATGATTTAATCATAAGTTTAGGGTTCAGGGTTCAGGGTTCAGGGTTCAGGGTTCAGCGTTCAGGGTTCAGAGTTCAGGGTTCAGAGTTCAGGGTTCAGGGGAGAGGTTTACAAAGTTGTGATGAGTATTGAGGCCTTTCCTGCGAGCGTGAACAGGGGTGCAGCAGCAGGGATGAGGCAACTCATCCCCTTTGTGAGTTGTACGGTTTCGCCGTTCGCTGTGACTGAGGCGTTTCCGTTTTCGACAAAGAGTGCGGTAAAGGTTGTGCCGTCCTGTTTAATGGAGGTGCTTCCCTCTAATGCAAGCTTCCCGACGTTAAAGAAAGTGCAGGAAACCAAGGATTGATATCCAGGTGTTCGCGTGTTTACGCATTCGCACACTCTCGAATTCGCGCACTCGCGCACTCGCTCATTATCCCATTCGATGGTCTTGAAGCTTTCTTCGATGTGAAGAGGACGTGGCTTGCCATCCGTGCCCGCGCGATTCCAATCAAAGAGACGATAGGTGGTGTTCGAGTTTTGCTGGACCTCGTAAATCAAAGCGCCACCGCCGATCGCGTGGACGAGTCCACCTGGAATAAAGATCGTATCTCCAGGGTTAATCGAGACTTCGGCGAGACATTTTTCTGCGGTTCCGTCGAGAAGGGCGGACTGCAGGACTTCAGGTGTTACCCCTTCGCGGAGTCCAGTGTAAAGACTTGATCCTGGATTCCGGTCGAGCACATACCACATTTCAGTTTTGGGTTCGCCCTGGGTCAGAGTTGCATTTGAATTATTCGGGTGAACCTGTACGCTAAGTTTTTCGCGGGCATCAATGAGCTTGATGAGCAACGGGAAACGTGTGGGGTCAGGCGTTTTGGTTCCCATGAGCGCGACACCGAATTCAGAGGCCAGTTCGGGGAGTGAACGGCCTGCATACTGTCCGTTTGCAACGATACTTGGACCGTCTGGATGGGCGGAGATCTCCCAGGACTCCGCGCAAGGATGCGGTGTCCTGGTGCGATGGAAATGGGTTGCGAGGCGGGCGCCCCCCCAGATGTAGTCTTTGTAGACAGGTTTAAAGGTTAGCGGTGTTGTCATGTCAGACGGCTTTGTTTTAAAAGAATGTAACGAGAATATCAAATAGCATAAGCAGATGACAAGCGTATCTGGTGTATGCTACCATATTAAAAGTTTCTAAATGGGGTAGCATATGAGCGAAGAAGACGAGACAAAAAAATGTCCTTGCACATGGCCGGGGTGTGACCGCCATGGCGATTGTGATGCCTGCCGCGCCTATCATCATGCTTTGAAACAGCGGACCGCGTGTGAACGTGAGCAGAGGGGGTAAGCGATGCATATGCGTGATGAAAGGGAAAATAATCAGCTTACCTTTTTTTCTTACAGGGGGGGGCTGTTCGCAACTCTTTTGTGTCTACTGCTCGGGTGTGAGGAGAACCCCGTGGTTTCTGAGAAGGACTCTTCACAGGAGCGGGATGAGCCCGAGGAGAAGGTTGTTAAAGATGTGCCTATGCAATTGACGGTGACACAGGAGGCTTTTGAGCTTGAGGCGTTGCGCCAGATTGTTGGCATTGTAACTAAAGAATCCGAGTCTTTTGCCGTTGGGAGACTGGAAGAGATCGGAGTCCCCTCTCGAAAGATGTTGCCAGAAGGTATGTCTAATGAGGTTATCGTGGCTAAGCTGGAGGATGTCCTTAACAAAGCCGATGCCTCTGCCATGGCAAAAGCAAATGCACTTGCTCTTTTGTTGCTGGTGAACGACAAAAAAGGCCAGGAACACGTAATAACCATCTTCCGGCAGGGAGCTTCTGAACTCAAACGACAGATGCTCTTGAATTTGAGTTTCTTGGACGATCAGCCCTCCTTACGTGTTACGAATCCCGAACTTATCCGTGAACTGCATAAACTGATACGGTCACCGGATTATGGGCAGTTGGCGATGAACATTTGTGTTGGCTTTGCTGTACCTGGCACGTTGGAAGAAATATGGAGATGCGTCCCTGAAGCCCCAGCGGAATTAAAGGCAGAGATGGCATTCTGGCTGACTCGGCTCAAATTGGATCGTCGCACCTTTGAGCTCTGCTCAGAGGGGCTTTCAGGAGAAGACAAGGGTGCGCATTACCGTTATCTGACCGCAATGGAGCACTTTGTCGAAGGTGAAGATAAGATCTTGGCTCAAGAGGTACTGGAAAGGATGGCAGATGATCTTTTGTGTACGCTCTCCCTGAAGAAAGTGAGTATGCTCGACTTTCCTCAAGGGGCTTGTGGAACTGTTCTGAGAAAAGGTCGAGGGGACAAGGCGAAAAAACTGGCAGACCAGATATTGGCAGAGTTCTCTGAGCGTGATCAGCATTTATATCAACTGGCCTATACTGCGAAACGGCAAGAAGAGCGCAATCGGGGGATGGTTCGGCTGTTGAAAGATTTGGCGGATCAGAAGCAAAATAAATGGGCCCGGGAAGCTATCGTAGCGCTCTACAAAGATTCGGGGAATTCCTTGATCGTCGACGAGCTCTGGAAGCACATTCAAGTTATAAAACTTCCGCAGGATCGTTATGCGTTAGGTCTTACCTTGCTCGCCGTCGGGGGAGAAAACGCCAAGGTGCGGTGTAGAACCTTGGCGCGCCAATTACCGGACACATACCAGCAGGTGCTTTTGCTTGCGCTCGCGAAGGACGATCCTCTGCCACTTTCACAGCGGTTTAGTGAAGCGGGATTCTTGACCAGCAATCGGCTGGAGGGTGTTTTGGCAAGTGTTAAGGAGTACCAAAAAGAGTACTATGGCGATGAATCTCCACCAAAAATGGATGCGCAGGAGTTCATGATCGCGGCTAAGATGGTTGCCAATTTTGATGTTGAGACAGATGAGTTGCCGGTGCGTCACGATAAGCTCATCCTCGAATTGGCTCTGATCAGCGAGGGTGTGTTCGCTCCGGCTTACTGTCGCGAAAGCTTCGTTAAAGACACTACGAAAAAAGAACCTTTTACTCAGCCGTATCGCGTTGAATTTATTGAGGGTGACCGCCTTTATCGGTTTGTCGCCAGAAACTTTGGGGACTGGTATGACCTTGAAAGGGTGCTAATCGCCTGCAATAAGGCACTGGAAGAGAAGGGGGTTCCCCAGCGTTTTCGGGAACTTGAAGGCGATGGCCAGTGTGCTTCAGTCGCGTTTATCACACCCGAGCAGGAGCGTGTGCTGCGTGACTCGTTTTATGTTAGTTTCCGGAAAGATTCGAATGCCGCGATGGAAAAGGGCAAAGCGTTCGAGGATCAGGTTAAGAAGCAACTTCGTTAAGGAAAGGGAGCTGATGTTATGAATGTATTATTAGTCAATGGAAGTCCGAAGCAAGAGGGATGCACCTTTACAGCACTGAGTGAAGTTGCCAAGACGTTGAATGAAGAGGGGATTGAGACCTCCTTCTTTCAGTTGGGAGTCAAGCCCGTGTATGGCTGTATCGCATGTGGAAAATGTGCTGAGACAAAGCGCTGTATTTTTGCTAGTGACGGGGTGAATGAGTTGATTGAGGGAATGGCTAAGGCCGATGGAGTTATCATTGGTTCCCCAGTCTATTATGCAGGCGCGAATGGCGCCTTGTGCGCGTTGTTGGATCGCGCGTTCTTCCTCAAGAGCGAGCAGTATGCATTCAAGCCTGCCGCCGCAGTTGTAAGCTGTCGTCGCGGTGGCGCGGGATCAGCCTTTGACCGGCTCAATAAATATTTCACGATTTCGCGCATGCCGATTGTTGCAGGCCGTTATTGGAATGCTGTTCATGGAATGACGCCTGAGGAGGTTCGAAAGGATTGCGAAGGCATGCAACAGATGAGAACTGTCGGTAAGAACATGGCGTGGATGATTAAGTCACTTAAGCAAGGCGGGCTGCCTCCACCTTCGATTGAGCCTTGGGACCGTATGGATTTCCATCACGAGGGGTAGCTATTATTGCTACCACACAGTGGTCGCAATGGAGTGGTTAAAACGCGGCCTTAACCTAGGCAGGTGAGCTGGTCGCCCTGAAGGCGGAAACCCCTCCGGCGACAGGCCCAGCACATATAAGCGATTGTTACAAAGTAAGAGGCTGGAAGGCGTGGGGCTGAAGAGATCTTCACACCGAGCAACGTGGTCTTGCCTCCCATGCCCATGGGACCGATTCCCAGGGTATTCGCCTCTTGGAGGAGTTGTTCTTCAAGCGCTGCGAGTTCAGGGATCGGGGATACATCGGCTAGGGGGCGCAACAGCTGTTTTTTGGCGAGCAGAAAGCCTTCGCCTCGGTCAGCGCCGAGCGAGACACCGAGTATGCCAGGCGAGCAGCCAAAGCCTTGTGTCTGAAAGACCGCATGGAGGATACATTTCCGCACTCCCTCAAGATCACGTCCAGCGTGGAGCGTCTCGTCGGGCAGGCTGAATTGGCAGCTCATATTTTCAGAGCCACCCCCCTTTTGGAGTAGCCAGACCTCGATGGCTTGAGTGTCTGCCTGTTCAAAATGGCAGACGGGAGCTCCCTCTGCCACATTGGTGGCGATAGAGGTCCCCGTCAGGGTGTCAATGGTGTTCTGACGTAGCCAGCCCTTTAGGGTTGCTTCTTTAACGGCCTCCTTCACCGTCTCTTCAAGTTGCCACGTATCAGTCCCTCTCGGAACCGTAAAGAAGAAGGTGAGGGTGCCCGTGTCCTGGCAGAGGGGAGCGGATTGTGTTCGGGCGATCGCCACGTTGTCGAGGATTGCCTTTAAGAAGGGTACTGCCTGCGTTTCTTGTGATTCCGAGGCAGAGGCTTGTTGTAAGGCAGACTCAACATCAGCTGGCAAGTCGCTGGTCGTACGGCGAAGCAGTTCAAGCAGATAGTTTTTCATGAGGGTAACTGGTACGTCTGGGCGACACGTTCGGGTGTGACGTGTGCGAAGAAATCGGCAATTGCGGTGTCATAAGCAGCGGTATGGGCGAAGGCCTTCTTCATGAGCGAAAAGCGCGTGGTGAGGCTGAGCGTGCCTTGGTTGGCCTTCAACTCGTTAATCAGTCCGGCGTAGTCGACTGGATCGGTGACGGAGGCGACACGCAGGTAATTTTTTGCAGAGGCACGGACCATACAGGGGCCACCGATGTCGATATTCGTCCGAGCGGACTCAGGCGTGACATCGGGCTTGGCGACCGTCTGCTTAAAGGGGTAGAGGTTTACGACCACCATGTCGATGGCAACGGCATGGGTTCGCGCCAAGTCTTTCTGGTGCGCCTCATTGTAGGTTTCACTCAGGATCCCCAGGTAAATTTTGAAATCGAGCGTCTTCACAAGTCCGCCTTGCATCTCCGGTTGTCCCGTATAGTCGGAGACCGAGACGAGATGTTTGGCAGCTTGCTCTTGGGTTAGCATATGTTGGAGGGCGGTATAGGTTCCCCCTGTTGAGAGAAGTTTGACCTCAGGGCAAGCGGCAATCAGTGAGGGGACAAAGGTGTCAAGGCCGGTCTTGTCTGAGACGCTGAGCAGGACATGTTTGATCGTTACCCGATTGTCAATTTTACTTACAATATTCAGTGCCATAATAACTCCTTGTCGATTGCAGAATGGGGAGTATTAAAATTGTTTTACGCTCAGATAGCAATACCAAAATAAAAACCCAAAAAAAAGTGGCTCGACTCGGGGCGGGGGAGATGGTATATTTTAAATGGTTTTTAGATCTTCTCTATTTCTTATTCTCCCTCATGAGAAGAGTTGTAACATGTTGATCAAAAGTGAGTTAATGATGCTTGAGTGTGTTTGTCCGGGCATGATTGACAGGGACGGAGTCTGCTTTTGTGTCAAGAAGGTTCGATTCTGAGGTGTTACACGAATAAAATAGAAACGTTTCATGTTGAATATAAAATGGAGAAATCTCCCAAAACCCTAAAGCAACGACTTATCGCTCGGTTAGAGTGGTTTCCCATTAAGCTTGGGCTTTTACTATTACCTCGATTGAGTCGTCCGATGCTGTTGCGGCTCGTGCGGGTGATGGCTGTTGTTGGTATGTGTTTGGATATCAAGGGACGACGGTTCGCAGTTGAGAATATCCGGTTTGTCTTTCCAAAGCTTTCCAACCGACGAAGATACGCGATCTTGGTGGGGTGTTATAGAAACTTCACGCGTGTGCTGTTTGATATGTTTTGGTTTGGGGGGCAGCAGGGGGGTGTTGAACGGATCAGGCGGTGGGCACCCATGACTTCTTCTTGGAGAACTTTCCTCGAGTTGCCTGGGCCGAAGGTGATTGTGACTGCGCATCATGGCAACTGGGAGATCGGTGGCCAGATGGTGGTTGCCAATGGCTTTTCCTTGATGAGTGTAGGTAGCCCTTTAGGGACCCCTGAAACCACACGAAAACTCAATGCTTTTCGCTCTGGCCTCGGACAAGAGATTGTGTCATCCGAAGGTGCTGTCGCGCCACTGTTTCGAGCCCTTCGCAAGGGAAAGAACATTGCCCTTCTAGCTGACCAGCATCTTTGGCACAAGAAGGGCGGGGTCTGGACGCAATTTCTCGGACATCCTGCCCAGCTGGCGCCTACACCCGCATACTTTGCCCGTCACGTCCCAGGGCTACGCATTGGTGTTGCCTTTTTACATGCGCGTGCAGATGGATCGTATTGGCCCTCACCGCCCACTGTGATTGAACCCGGGACAGAAGCGTCGATAGAAGGTTTGACCCAACAGATAGCTGATGCGTCTGCGAAACTCATTCGACGTTATCCGACACAATGGTTGTTTGCTTACTCTTTATGGCGTGACCTGCCCAAGGGTTGTGACGGTGTAGGTTGGCCATCTTATGCTCGGCCTCAACGCAATCCATAAGTTCTTATAAATGGATGTGCAGCATAGGGTTAATAGTTAAGCATAAGGCCTGAGCGATTTATCTTTGGGACGGAGTCGATCTTTGAATCAAAACATTTTGATCTTGAGTGATGGCAAAGCAGGTCATCTGAGTCAGACCCGCGGGTTGGCTTCAGCTCTTCAATTGCGTATTGGGGGAACGATCCAAGAGCTTGATCTCTCAGGCCGGGGTTTTTTCGGCAAGCTGAGGGCTGTGTGGGGACAGAAGTCGGAGATCAGCCGGCTTCGCTTAAAAGCTACGCCGTGCCAGGGAGATCGGAGATCCCTCCTTCGCCAAGGCTTCCACCTTCGCGGATACGGCTACGGTGGACAAGACGGCGGGCAGGCGGAGGTCGGAGGCAAACCAGCTTTTATTATTGCGGCGGGGCATGGGATGCATGTTCCTTTACTGCTCGCTGGATTGCTTTTTAGGAGGGCGAAGACGGTTCTTTGTATGAAGCCCTCTTTGCCGATGAGCTGGTTTGATTTCTGTGTTGTTCCTCGTCATGATTTGACGCCAGCCCTGTTGTCGCATCCGCCAGCATACCTGATCCCCACCCTTGGGGCTCTGCACGGTGTTCATCCCCAACCAGAACGTCCCAAGAAGCATACGCTTATTTTGCTAGGAGGGCCAAGCAAGGAGTTTGGGTGGAAAGCGGAGCAACTCCTAGAACAACTGAGGGCGGTTATTCGAGGAGTCAGAAGTCAGCCTCCTTCGCCAATAGGACTACGGCGGCCAGGGAGGGCAGAGAGCGGAGAGAATTTTCTGCTGACGACGTCCCGGCGCACACCAGCAGGCTTTGTTGATGTGTTGAGGAGGACGTGTCCTCAAATTAAAGTGGTGCCTGTCGAAGAGACGCCCCGCGGATGGGTCGCTGAAAATCTAGCCTCTTCGGAAGCAGTCTGGGTGACACGTGATAGTGTCTCCATGATCTATGAAGCACTGGGAAGCGGAGCACCTGTCGGGCTGTTGAATATGCCTTCACTTTCCCTAGAGGGCGCGAAAAAGAGTCGAGTGGCTAGGGGAATTGAGATGTTGGAGCAAGAGGGCTGGGTGACTTCCTTTGACCTTTGGAAACAAAACGGTGTTATGAAGTCAAAAGGTGCGCTTGTCGAAGTTGATCGCGTCGCGGAAATACTCATTAACGTGCCTGAGCATCAGGTCCTGTTTTCCAAAATAAGGCAATAAGGCAATCACGCAATAAGGCAATGCTTGGCATGCACGTAGTACAGCTTATACCATCTTTGAATGAAGGTGGAACCGAACGGGGAGTGGTTGATCTCAATCGCGAATTTGTCCGCCGTGGTATTCGTAACACAGTCATCTCGTCAGGCGGAAAGTTGGTTCCCCTGATTGTATCTGAGGGCGGTACACACATCATTTGCGATGTGAAATCCAAAAATCCTCTGACCTTTCCTTTACGCGTATTGAAGTTACGTGCCCTCTTGCGTGAAATCAAGCCAGATGTGTTGCATGTTCGTAGTCGTGTGCCTGGCTGGCTAGTCCGCTTTGCGAATCACCCCCTTGGCATTCCAGTTGTCTCTACGGTCCACGGATTCAATACCGTAAGCGGGTACAGCAAGATTATGGTACGTGCGGAGCGTGTGATTGGCGCCAGCGAAGCCATGCGTGCTTACCTGAAGCAACACTACGGTATTACCGATGAAAAATTTAGGCTGATCCCTCGGGGCATAGATGCGGAGGGTTTTAATCCGGAGAAGGTTGATAGGGAATGGATCGAGGCTTTCAAACGTCAATATGATTTGCAGGATCGTTTCGTGATCACGATTGTCGGACGTATTTCGTCTTTGAAAGGCATTGACTGGGCTATCAAGGCCTTGGCAAAGGTGTCAGACCAGCTTCCTGCCTGGAAGCTACTGATCGTGGGAAGTCCCCAGTCGGGCCAAGAAAATTATGCTGACGAACTTAAGACCCTTGTCAAACGACTTTATCTCGACGAACAGGTCCTGTTCACAGGCAGTCAAAGTCAGATACCGGAAGTGTACGCTTGTTCGAATGTCGTCATCTCAGCCACAACGCGAAAGCCAGAAACTTTTGGGCGTACGCTGGTAGAGGCGTTCGCGATGAATTGCCCCGTGATTGCAACAGCGCATGGGGGTGCCCTGGATATTGTGAAGCCTGGAATCACGGGGTGGCTGGTGCCGATTGAGGATGCCGAGGCACTCGGCGCAGCGATCGTTGCGGCATCACGCTCAAAACTAACCGGCCTTCGGGAGTACGCCATCGCGAACTTCTCCCTTAAACAAATGGTTGAGAAGACGATTGACGTGTATAAAGAAGTTTTGAGAAGAGTGGAGAAGCGATGAATACGAAACAAGAACCCGTCAATGTAATATGCTTGAAGTGGGGAAGTAGGTATCCTGCATACTATGTTAACAATTTGTATGTTGGAGTAAAAAAATATTTGCATAGGCCTTTCAGGTTTATCTGTGTCACAGAAACAATAGCAGATCTGGCTGAGGGAATTGAAACCTTTCCCATTCCTGCTGACCCAGGCATGTCTACTCGGTGGCCAAATGTCTTCATTAAATTACTGGTAACTGCAGATGGGTTTGCAAATCTTAAGGGCCCCACCTTGTTTTTGGACATTGATGTGGCCATCACGGGGGATATTGATTGTTTCTTTGAGTATAGACCCAGAAAAAATTGTATTATTCATAACTGGGTTGAATCCCGTAAGACGATTTTTAGAAAAGCGCCAGCCGTTGGCAATTCCTCGGTTTTTAGATTTGAAGCCGGGCAATCCAACTATATTTACGAAACATTCTTGGCGGAAATGGATCGAGCTGTTGACCACAATTGCTTTAGAACTGAACAGGCTTTTTTAACGTATGCGATGAAGGAGGTCTATTGGTGGCCAAACGAGTGGGTTCGTAGCTTCAAGCGTCATGCGATGTGGGCGTTCCCTTTCAATTATCTCTTTGAGCCTAGGTTGCCTGCAAAGTGTCGGATCTTGGCGTTTCATGGAAAGCCAGATCCTGATGAAGCGCTTGTAGGGTATACTGGAGAAAGAGTTCATCAATTTTGTAAGCCGGTTCGGTGGTTATCCACGTATTGGCCCAGAGATAAACAATAATTGTTCGATAGCATATCTGAGGACCATTTTCTTGAAGCACATCGTACATATTCTTGCAAGTTCAGGGACAGGAGGCATGGAGTCCCATGTCCAGACGCTCTGTAATGCACTGGCATCTCATTTCCGCGTGACGGTAATTGTCCCTGCTGAAATGTCAGGGTTCGCGTCCGATGTACAGGTTATTACCTTGAAAACGCTTTCGGGGTCACGCTGGAATCCGCTATTGCATTTCCGCCTTTGGAAATTACTTAAGGTGCTCAATCCAGATATTCTTCATGTCCATGGTAGCAAGGCTGCTCAACTCGTCGCATCAAAGCGCTATCAGTGTTTTAAACGGGTCGCAACAGTTCATGGGATCAAAAAGAAGAGTCGTTTTTTGTTTGGCTTCGATCATGTGATTGCGGTCAGTGAGGCTGTTAAATTGCAAATAGAGCGACAAGGCTTTGCCTCCGCGATTTCGGTCGTACTGAATGGGGTGGTTCCCTTCTCATCCCCTGTCTGCTCGCAGGGAGGTCGTGGGACAGCGTATCCCTTTTCCGTGCTTGCAATAGGAAGACTCGCGCCTGTCAAAGGTTTTGACCTGTTGATTCGTGCATGGCCCTTGGTTAGGGAGGCCAAACTCCGGATCGCTGGTGATGGTCCTGAGCGCCCCCACCTTCTATCTTTGATTGAGGAGAAAGGCCTTGGGGACAGAGTCGAACTTCTGGGGCATCGAGACGATGTCCGTGATCTGCTCCTCGCGAGTGATCTGATGGTGATCTCGTCGCTTCGCGAGGGGATGCCCTTGGTACTTGCCGAGGCGCTTCACGCGCGATGTCCCGTAGTTTCGACTGCGGTTGGAGGTATGGTAGGCTTTCTTCCAGAGTGCGCGCTGACCGCCTCTGGTGATTCTGTCGCTTTAGCGCGAAAAATAAATGAAGTCCTTTCGGATCTGCCGACGTTTTCGCGCACGTTCGAGGCTCTGTACGATTTTGCTCGAACGCGTCTGACGGTTGAAGCTATGGCAGAGCAGACAACACTGATTTACAAGAGGATTCTTGGTTGATATGGGACTTTTTATCTACACGATGCTGATCGTTGCGTTGGGACTTGTGCTGGTTCTCATCTGCAAGTTCTATTTTCCTTTCCGTCGTACGATCTCGAACGCGTATCCACGGGTCTTGCTCTATCATGCCTGTGATCAGGTCGTATTTCAAGGGATGCCCAAGCGGTTGAACATGAAACCCTTCCAGTTCGAGCAACAGGTGCTCTGGCTCAAGAGACAAGGGTATTCATTCTTGACCGCGTCAGAGTTGATTGTGCGTCCGCGAGATGCAGACGGAATGGTCGTCTGTATAACCTTTGATGATGGTTTTGAGGATAATTACCTTTATCTCTTCCCGCTGTTAAAAAAGCATCAGATTAAAGTAACCCTCTTTGCTGCCAAACAAAGTGTCTTCCCCGGCAAGCCTATGCTGAGCGACTCTCAGATCAAGGAGATGTCGGCAAGCGGACTGGTCGAATTTGGTGGACATACAGAAACCCATATTGATTTAAATGCCACAACACTTGATGTGGCGGAGGCCGAGATTCAGTCGAATAAGCAATGGCTTGAGGCGTTGACCGGTAGGCCCTGTTGTGCTTTTGCCTACCCCTTTGGAAAATATTCAGAACGTGATATTTTGATATTAAAAAAACTTGGTTTTACCTCAGCTTTTACATGTGAAGGTACTATCTGTCCACTCGGCGACCCCTTCCAGATTCCTAGGCTTTATGTAAACGGCAAGATCAAATCATTCCAATTTCCCTTGCTCGTTTCACGGGGGAAGTTCAGGCTGTAAACGCATTGCCGGAACCGTGAACGTAGAAATAAGCCCGCCGCCCGGGGTCCAGGGAATAAACGAATGAGTAACTTTCTCACACGAAGCCACTAAGTCCACGAAGAGGAGAAACATGTTTTATCTTTTAATTTCTTTGTGCCCTTTGTGGCTTTGTGTGAGACATTTTGGCCAAGTTATAGACAAGGAGTTTGTTGCTTGAATTCAGAAAAAGAATTTGTGAAGGGGCTTAACAGTGCAGGGGAATCCGAAAAAAACGAGCAAGTCCCTGTGTCAGTTGGCATACTTTCATATAAGGCACCTAAGACCATTGGCGCCACGCTCCAGGTCTATCAGCAAAAGAACTTTTTAAAGCTCTTTTCAGAGGTAAAACTTTTTTTTCAATGTGTTTCGGAGGATGATATCAAGATCAGTCAGAAATATAATCTGGAGTACATGGGCCGTCCCGATAACATCGGCATACAAAACGGGATGCGCTGGGTAGTTGAGAATCTGAAGAGTGATTATGTTCTGTATCTCGAAAATGATTGTCCGTTGGTTGTGGATACTGAGACAGCGAAGCGGGAAATCCAGCGAGCGGTGTCCTGTCTTGCGTCGGGCCAGATAGATGTGATGCGTTTACGGTCTAGGTTTACTCCAGGCGAGCAATTTGCCGATGTGTACAAATATACGACCGTTTATACGCCGAGGGAGATCGATTCTCGTTTTAAAGAAACCTCAGAAGTACGGATTGCGCCACGCACGCCGCTTCTTCGCTTTTTAAAACAACTGTTCTATCCCAGTTATGCATTTCGAATGATGGGGAGGGGAATTTATATTGAGAGGTGTCCGGAAGTGAGATTCCCCAGAGTGATCAAAAAAGTTGATGATGGAATGTATGTTGTAGATTCGGGGGTGATCAATTGGACGAATCAATCCATTTTGACTACAAAAAAATTCTTTCTTGAGATGTTAGACTATGCAGATGCGCATCCGTGTCGTCGAACGGTCAACAATATGCAAGATATGGAAAAGCCTTTGAATTGTCGTTGGTGGCGAAAACAACACTTTAAGATTGGTGTTTCAGACGGTTTATTTACCCATCAACGATTGGACAGGTAATGAGATGAGAATCGTACACGCAGCCCATTATAGTCTGACGCGCGATGGAACGGAGTTTTTTAACTGCGAATTCAAGTTCCACACAGGGCTTTGTCAGGCTGGACATTATGTCTATCCCTTTTCCATTAATGATCGAGCCCGTGCCAACATTTTCGGATCAAAAAACTTTGGAAAGGGATTCGCAAACAAATGCCTGCTAGATTGTTGTCGGAATGTTGAACCTGATTTGTTGTTGCTCGGGCACGCCCAATACATAAAGTCTGAAACGCTAGGGATGCTCAGGCAATTGCATCCTCGTATGAAAATCGCGCTGTGGTATGTGGATCCCATTTATCCGCCTCATGACTATGACCATCTCTTTCAGAAGCTTCCCTATCTGGATGCACTGTTTGTCACAACGGGGGGAAAGCACCTTGATCAGTTTCGTCAGACAGCCTGCCGTGTCGCATTTATTCCGAATCCGGCAGACAATAGTTTAGAGCGGTTGAATCTCGATGAAGATCGCTCGAAGCGGGCCTATGATCTTGTCTATATCGGTTCAGATAAGGGGCGTCCAGATCGGCGTGCTTTCCTGCAGGAGTTGAAGGATAAGGGGGAGTCCGCAGGGTTGAGACTTGGGTTTGCCGCATGCTTAGAGTATCCAGCCGTATGGGGACAAGCGAAAGATCAGTTCCTTAAGAAGTCCTTGTGCGCATTAAATCTTTCAGATCGCAATGACATTGAAATGTACAGTTCTGACCGTGTCGTACAACTGGCGGGAAATGGACTCTGCACCTTTACGCCTTCAACTTCAGGGTTACAGGCACTCTATGAAGCGAATCAAGAGATGATGTTTTTTGACTCGGTTGACGATCTGGTGATGAAGGTAAAGCGTCTGACCCAATGCCCAGCTGAGGCCTATTTAATTGCTCATGCAGGTCGGATTAAAACACATCAGTGCTACTCTGGAAGAATGATCGGTGATTTTATGTGTCAATTCACCTTCAACTTTCCTCTGCCCGGAGTCGCCTGGCCTTACGGACAACATTTTAAATCAACTTAGAAGGTATGGAGAATCCTTTGACCTGCCATATTTATTTCTGCTGCAATAATGCATCGTATGCTCGGCATTATGTCGTGTTGATGGTCTCCATTTTAGCGAACTTGGCCAAAGAGGCGAGGGCCAGTTTTCACTTGATCTATTCAGGCCTGTCGCAAGGGGATCTGGATGCGTTTACCCAGATGAAGCAGTACCGCGAGTGCGATCTTGATTTTATTCAGGTCAAAGAATCTGATTTTTCACACTGGAATCAAGACGCGGGGATTAAGCACCTGACGGTGGGAGCATACTATCGAATCAAGATCCCAGAGCTTGCCCCTTCAGATGTTGCGCGTGCGGTCTATTTCGATGGCGATATTGTTGTGGACGGAGACATCTCACCCTTGTGGGAGATCGACCTCAAAGGCTATTCTGCGGGAGTTGTCTTCAATGGACCCGACAATTTGAAGAAGAATCCAGATGATTACTACTTTAACTCGGGAATGATAGTCTTTAATCTTGATGAAATCCGGGCCGGAAACTTTAAGCAAGAGGTCGAGAAGGCCTATACAACATCTGGCAATCGTGGGTTTTGTGATCTGGATCAGGGGCTTCTTAATGCCACGTGGAAGGAACGTGTTCGATACCTGCCGTTCACGTGGAATTTGCAAACCGCTTGTCTGAAGGTTAAAAACAGATTCCAGTATAAGTTGGGAGCATTTTTAAAAAAACCAGTTGTTTTGCATTATACTGGCGCGCATAAGCCCTGGTCTCCTCGATGTAAGAATCCGCTGTGGAAAAAATATTTTAAATACCTTCAATTTACACCTTATCGGATCAGTTTTGGCGAATATCTTCTCTTCAACCTTCAACGCCTCCGATATGGGTTATATAGTAGTGAGTGCTTAGGGGAAGGCCGCTGGCGCATTCAATTCTTCTTCATTTTTCAAATCACGGTGCACATATGAACATTATTAAAATCTGGGGTGGGCTTGGGAACCAGATGTTCCAATATGCTTTTGTTAAAGGGCTTGCGCATAAAACTGGCGTACCTTTTTGTGTGGATCTCAGCTTTTTCGACAATCAAGATCCCTCGCATCGTTGCTGTATCCGCACGTATGAGCTTGAGCGAATATTCGGCTTGAAGCTCCCGGTTGTTGAGAAAGACATCATTCAAAAGCTACAAAAAAAATCTCCTTTTCATTGGCTCGTAGGACGAACGCTAAAAATTCATGCGATTAACCCTTGGCGTCGTGATCGAGATGAAAAATTCCACCCAGAAATGTGGAAACCTGTTTGGCCCAAAAGAACAGATGTTTATTATAAGGGGTATTGGCAGCACGAGCAATATTTCGATTTTATTGCTGATGAGATAAGAAAGGATTTCACCTTTCAGATTCCACTGTCTACGTATGCGCAGGGTGTGCTACAACAAATCACTACAACCGAGTCTATTAGTTTGCATGTCCGCCGAACCGATTTTGTGGGCTCAGAGAATGAGGTTGACTTGGCGTACTATCAACAAGCGATACAGAAGATCATCACGCAGCTGGGGGTGGTGAATAACCCCCTGTGCCTGTTTATGTTCTCAGATGACATTGAGTGGGTCAAAACCAATTACAGATTGGAGCTCCCCGTGGTATACGTGGATCAGACGAGCGATCAAGCGGATGACATGTTTTTAATGAGTCAATGTAAGCACAACATCAACGCCCCGAAATCGTCATTTTCTCGGTGGGCGGCGTGGTTGAATAGCAACCCCAAAAAAATTATCGTTTGACAGTGGAAGAAATGATATGCGTGTTACTTTAATTCAGGACTTTATTGATTTCTGTCGAGGGAAAGGGTGTCCCGCGCTTGAACGAAAAAAATGGATCAAGCGTCACCAAGAGAATCATACCATTATCGTCATAGGGGATTCGCACACCTATTTTTTTTAACGGACAAGATGTTTTTCGTCCTCAGAAGATAGCCTACCATCATGGGGTCATCAATACCTCTGAAAATCTTATTCCGGAGTTTTCACCGATCCATATTGGGCCTGTCTTGGCTTATAACGCAAACAAATATGGGACAAAAACGCACGGAAGAGAGAAGATAAACTATTTGGTTGCAAAAAAAGTGATCAAACGTGGCGATCCGCTTTTGTTTTGTTATGGCGAAATTGACATCCGCAACCATGTTGTGCGCCAGGCGAGAGGACAAGGGGTGGAGCTGGAACGGGTCCTTGACAGGGTGCTTGAAAACTATTTGGCATTTCTTGTCTCCATGCAAAAGGAGGGGTATCGCGTAGCTTGCTGGGGTCCAACGCCGTCTTTCCCTGACGGAGAAAATCCCAATGAAGCCTTACCTACGTTTGGCGATGAAATCACGCGAAACAGCGCGACACTCTATTTTAATGAACGGCTTAACAGGTTGTGTCAACAAAGCGGATTAGGTTTTATCTCAATAGCAGAAAAGCTGGTTGATGAACAAGGGCGGATCAGGAAGGAATATTTTGTCGATGGTTGCCATTTGAGTCAAAAAGGTTGGGCATTACTGGAGAAGGAACAGGTTTCAAACGCATTTCGCGAGGTCAGGTAGGCCTCGTAATTTAAAAGGTAAAAAAGATGAAAATTGGAAGAAAACTCAAGAGTCTCTCCTTCCGTTTTAGGAAGGGACTATCAGTGTTCAAGCTTCAGATGAAAGAGGGTATTGAAAATCCGCTTCCGCTTGGGAAGCTGTATCCGATTTTAGACGACGCAAAGAAAGAGAGCGGGATAGGGGACAAGATCTATTTTTTTCAAGACTTATATGTTGCGCAGGAAATTTTCAAAGCAAAACCTGTCCGTCATGTTGATATTGGTTCACGCGTTGATGGTTTGATCGCCCACGTAGCAGCCTTTCGTGAGATTGAGATGTTTGATATTCGTCCGTTGAATGCAAAAATTCGAAATGTGAAGTATACGATGTGCGATTTGATGGGAGCTTTATCTCCAGAACGGATCGAATGTACAGATTCATTATCCTGCTTGCATGCCATTGAGCATTTTGGCTTAGGACGTTATGGCGATCCCATCGATGTCAACGGACACTTGAAGGGGTTTACGAATCTCTCCAAAATGGTAAAGAAGGGTGGAACTTTCTATTTTTCGGTGCCGTTAGGGCCGCTCCGGGTCGAATTCAACGCCCATCGTGTTTTCTCAATGGAGTATCTCAACAAGATGGTTCAGAAGGAGTTTGAAATAAAGCAGTTCACTTATATTTCTGATGCTGGCGAACTCCATGCTGATGTGCTGTTTAATGGTGAGGCTGCAAAGCGGAATTTTGATTGCAAATATGGCTGCGCCATTTTTACTTTGACTAAGCGCGGCTAACGCTCTTTGTACCAGAGAAACATTTTCGGGTTTATCCCGGTTTGTCGAAAAAATGCTGGCTATTTGGTCTTTTTCGCGAAGATCGCTAATTGGGTGAAGGACGGCGTGCCTTCGCTAGCCCGTGGGTACACGGGAGGCACAGCTCGTCCTTCACCCGGCACATCTTGAGACAACTCAGGGGCTTGCACGAGATAAGCCCCGGCTGTATTCAGCCGCTCGCGGGGGCTTTCCGTGCAAGCACCTTATAGCGTCCTTAGCGAAAAGCATTTATGCGTTTTCATTCATCTTAAACACTAGACTAGTCAGCTCGTGTTTTTCGACAAACCGCGAAGAGCCCTTTTCCGCGATAAATAAAGGATCAGCGTATGAATAAAGAAAAGTTACAGCTTATTTGGCACTATATTGTCCTTAAGCATTTAAGAAGCCCAAAATGGCTAGGTATGGATCTTGAAATAAAGGGTGGCCCATTCAAGGGTATGAAGTATATCCCGGTCGCCAATTGCTCGCGGCTAATGCCCAAAATTATTGGTTGCTATGAATCGGCCATCATCCCCTGGATTCTCGATATACCGATGCGCAAGTACGAGGTAATATTGGATGTCGGATGTGCAGAGGGTTATTATGCGATAGGTTTTGCATTTCAAAACTATGCGAATAAAATTTATGCCTTTGATATTGAAGAAGAAGCGCTTGATAATGCGAGGCAGTTAGCATCAATAAATAAAGTAAGCGATAAAATTGTTTTTGATGGATTGTGCGATGAAGTAAAAATATCAACCCTTTGTAAAGACAGAAAGGCCCTGGTCTTCTGCGATATAGAAGGAGCCGAGAAAACATTGTTAGACCCCAATAAAATCCCAATGCTGAGAGAGGTTGACCTCATCGTTGAATCTCATGATTTCATCGTACCAGGGATGATTAATAAACTGATTGAGCGTTTTCAGGGCACGCATCATATTGAAATCGTGGCAGACAGCTCTGTAAATTTAGAAAAGTTCCCACTTTTACAACAATTTAACAATCGGACCAGGCAAAAATTTTCTAATGAAGGTCGACCAGCCGGCATGATGTGGGTTAGATTGACAGTCAGTAGCGTCCCATAGGACGCTTAGTCTGTTAGGTGTTTAGGCTGTAGGCTATTAGGTAAAACGCACATTGCGTGTGTGATTCTATAAGCAAACGCTGTTTTCTCTCATCGAAAGATAATTGCCAATACTACTGAAAAATACCTTATTTTCAAAGAATTCTAAACACCTACAGTCTAAAAGCCTAAATACCTGCATTCCTATGGGATGCTAGTGATTGACAGTTAAATAATAAAGAAAACCAGCAATGCCAGCAACAATCAATCGCAATGGACAAAAAGCCCAAAATATTAGTTTATGAACCCAGCGAGGAGGGACATTTCCCCTTCTACTTGGAACTGGTGGTCAAAGCCCTAAAAGAGACAGACTACGAGGTTATGGTTGTGACCGATATTGACAGCCCAGTTGTTCTCCCGGATGATGTTGTGCGTGTCCCGACGGTTCGTGGCGTTTGTCCCTGTACGGAATCGATGGAGTTGGCAAAAAAGTATGAGGCACAACATATTTTTTATCCATGCCTTGAGCATATTTTCTGGTCACAAAGTACGCGCAGAATTTTGCTGCCCACGGAGAACATCAAAGTGCATGGCATTATTATAGGGGTGGGGCAACTTTTTAATCGTGACCTATTTCGGATTCTGGATGTCAGGTATCGGAGGACGCAACGGCTGGTGAGATGGATCAAAGAGCTTCAGCGGAGAGAACAGTTAGGAAGTGTATTTGTTATTGATGAACGGACAATAGAGAATCCTGAACGGGTGCCGTTTCCGACGATTTTCCTAAACGACCCCTTTAGGCCCTTTGTCAAACATGATAAGCAGAAAGCCCGCCACATACTGGGATTACCAAAGGATCGAATCATTTATGTGCATTTAGGATCGGATGAACGGCGTAAAGGGCTTTTGGATGTCATGCGGTTGATGGATCAGATTGAACAGAATCCCCCGCTTCTTGTGCGGGGTGGCAAAATGAAAAAACATACGTTTAGACATAAAAAGCTGCTGAAACGGTTGACTCAGCAAGAGAAACTCGTTAGTTTTGATGAGTGGGTGTCAGAAGAAAAATTTGACTTATTCCTTGATGCCGCCGATTATGTCCTGCTTTCATATCATAGTCATAATGGGTCCTCCGGCGTTCTTTCGCGTGCGATCGGACATGGCACGCCAGTCATTGCCAGCGACTATGAGGTCATTGGCGCGCGTGTCAAGAATTACAAATGCGGCTTTGTCTATCCTGATCGCGATCTGAAAGCACTTGGAAAATTGTTAGCTGAATGCGCGACCTTTGAAAAGCAACCCCATTTTTCATTTCCGAAGGAGAAGTACACGCCAGAAAGTTTTGTTTATGGGATGGTTGCCAAATTTGCTTGTTCATAGTGCGTTAAAAAAGATCTATTATTATCCTAGCGATACTAGCGTACTTATCGGACATGCCCGAGAAGGTCAAGAGTCTTCCGGTACTATTTGATCAGGAAAAAAAGTGATATTGTGAATTTGCTGCAGTAACCATTTCGCCTTGCAAAACCCCCAGATCCGTGTAATAATAAAAGTCTATCAGTTGCTCTTTGGTGAGTAGCGGAGAGTGCTTCTGGAGGTTCTAGTTAGTCGGTTGTAAAGCATGTATTTTAATTCAGTTATTTTTATTTTAGTATTCCTCCCAGTTGTTTTCTTGGGTTATTTCACTCTTCTCAAGCAGCGATGTGTAGTGGCTGCAAAAATTTGGCTTTGTTTGGCCAGTTTATTTTTTTATGGATACTGGAAAATAGATTATTTGGTACTTATATTGGCCAGTATGTGTTTCAATTTTTTGATTGGGCTAATTTTAAGCGCAAAAAAGATTAAGGGCAGGGAGCTTATTCTTACGACAGGAATCATTCTAAACCACTAGCATCCCATAGGTTAAGCCAGAAACATTCCAGCACCTACGATTGGCACATATTATGCGGG
>Ga0247841_10003812_pt1 | contig 27099 bp, 23 predicted proteins | sample LaCruzMarch2015__2_FD_192410 | JGI IMG/M metagenome (GOLD analysis project Ga0247841, IMG submission 192410) | Freshwater microbial communities from meromictic Lake La Cruz, Castile-La Mancha, Spain - LaCruzMarch2015_18m | ecosystem: Environmental > Aquatic > Freshwater > Lake | place: Spain... | reverse complement strand
TCCTTAAGATTCATCTCGTTCTTGACGGTTCCCTTGGAAAGCTCTTTCGCGCCGGAGATCTTCACTTCTTTAATCATGAATTTTTCTGAGACTATATAGGTTACTGTCACCGCGCTGGAGGAACTCGTTACGCCGCGAAACTTGCCGGCAACCGGCTTTTTGTTTATGTTCGCGATATCCACGGAGACCTTCTCCATGCTGCCGAGGCCTAGTACGGTGGAAATGTCGGAATTCACGAAATCCTGATAATACAGTTTGCCCTTTTTTGCCTTTCCGGTTTTGATCACGACTTTGGATTTTACATTGATATTACCGTTGACTTCCACGGCGCCCACTTCCCATGGCCCTTTCCCGGGGCCGGCTTCCGGGGCCGCGGGCTCGGCTTCCCCGGACATGCCCGGCAGTCCGGCGGGGTCGGAGATCTTAAAAGCTTCAGTAGAGGCCGGCGCCCCGACATAGGGGACGGGGGCAGCCTGGCCCATCGCGAAGGGGGCCAGGGAGCAGATCAAAAGCAGGAAGACTGAGATTCTTTTCGTAAGTGTATATTTAAAAATCATTTATACGGAAGTTGGGCTAAAATTTCAGCCGCAGACCGGCGCTGAAGACCTGTTCCACAAAATGTGACCGCACATCCGCAGAGTAATCAAGACTGATCGTAGTCTGCCCACCCCAATTTGCTGAAATGCCTATCCCTCCCAACGCGGAATCGCATGCGGAATCTCCCGCCGCGACGGAAAACACGCCGCCGGTTCCCGAAGCCAGTTGAGCCTCAATATCCCCTTTGTCCTTGAACTCATGCCGCCAGGCAACGCTTATATATGACGCGAGCAAAGAAGAGTCGAACACCACCTTATCCGCATATCGCAGCCCAAGGCTGGACTTCATGGACTCTGCTGTCTGGGCGGATACCTTCAGGTTAAGGCTTTCCGCGCCTTTTTCCGTGAACGCGTCTATCTTAAGGCGATCGTAGTTTAGTCCCGCAAACGATGACACGGGCCCCCAGCCGTCATAACCCGCACTAATGCCCAAGTTTATCTCGTCACCCCCAGGTTTGGCAGTCGCTTTACGCGAAATATCTCCGAAAACGACTTTACGTTCTGTAGCAAAGGAATCCGCAGCCTTACCGGCGTACAGATTCGCATGGAAGGTATCGCCGTGCCCAGAGGCATAGAAACCATAACGGGCACTGCGGTTATCCACCGTGGCGCGACCAGGTGAAGAAACTGACGCCTGTCCATCAAGATATCCGCCCAAAAGACCCGCCGCAATATGTTCGTTAAAGCGATAATCCGCTCCCATTATCAACCCGCCACTGTAAAATTTGTAAGCGGGCTGCTCATCTGTTTTTTTATTGACCGTCCCGAGAGTGCCTACCCCCGACGCGAAGAAACCCCAGGGCTCTCCCGAACGCTCACCTCCTCTGTGGCGGGAAACATCCGTATCGCTATGTCTTGTTGTGGTGTGAAACTCGCCGGGTTCGGACGAACGTCCAGTAAGATTATAGGAGGTGAATCCGCCACGGTCGGAACCATCGGCCAACGCGTGCAAGCGCTGGTTAACAGCGGCAGACTGTATGGCTGCCCCGGCCATGCCGATCCCCCTCATGGACGCCAGGGAAAACGGGCTTATCTGATCAAAAGCGGAGTCCAGTTGTACGGCGTTAAGCGTGTACAGATTTCCAAGCACAGTGGCCATATCGCCTGATGGACCGGTGCGGAAAGCTTCCAGCTCGTTGGCTACCGCTTTTTGGTTGCGCGTCTCCGCGATGTCTGCGAAAGGAACGAGTGCGGCCGTCAGCACCACGCTGCCTGAATTGTATGTCGGCGTGAAAGAAACGGCAGCGGGCGCACTTATGGCGGCAAATTCGCCGGCGATCGATCCGGCGGTTATCGGAGTGAAAATCTGGCCGGCGGTTATAATTTGCGGAGTTAGTCCTACTGCGAGTGTGCCGCCGGTAAACGTCGCGGTGTTTGTTATGGCGATATTGGTTACGCCGGATTTAATCGTAAGAGCAACAGTTCCGGCGCCGGAATACGAGTCTATGGCCTGCGTGTATGCGCCAAGAGCCAGATTCGCACCCGAAGCCACGGTAACAGCCCCGCCAAACGGCAGTGTATTGTTCGCGCCAGTCTGGAGCGTACCGGAGCTGATGATGGTGCCGCCGGTATAGGTGTTGGGGCCGCTAAGCACCAGCGTACCATCGCTTTGTTTGGTGAGGGCACCGGAGCCGCTTATAACTCCAGTAAGGTAAAGCGTGTAGGAGGTGTTAGTGTCGATGGTGCCGCCGCCGGAATTGAGTATTACACTGCGTGCCGAGGAAATATTATCCCTGAGTTGCAGGGTTCCGCCGTCAAAGGTGAGTGCGCCGGAAGCGGCACCCAGGTTTGAGTCTTCCGTTATGCTGATTATCCCTTTTTTAAAGATCGTTCCGCCGCTATAAGTGTTGTCTTTTGTGAGGTACAGTGTCCCGTCACCGTCTTTAGTCAGGGAACCGGTGCTGGTAAGGATAACAGCTATGGTCATTGGAGTTAAGGTGTTATCGTTTTTTATTGTTACAGTTCCGCCCAGGACTAGCGTGTAGTCATCATTAGAGGAATAAAGTGTGACCGCAGAAGCAGTATTAGTGACATCAAGCGTTGTTACCCCGTTTATATTTGGTAGGGAACTCCCGAGTGAAATTGTGCCCCCGGTGTATCTCCAGGAGATAGTTGTATCCGCGTTATCGCTGTTGGATGTCGTTATCGCATCGCGCAGGCTGACCAAGCCGGAACCGACGGAATCATCAGAATTGTCCACATAAACAATGCCCGCCCGGCATAAAGGAGGAAGAAGGACCAAGAGGCACACCATGGATAAGATTTTTTCAAGTTTCCGTATGTATTTCAATACAAACAATATAGGCATATAAGGCATTCCTCCGTGTAATATATCTACTAACATACCAGTGGGATTGGCATTAAACCTATTATTTCACACCTTGGGCGTAACTGCTCCCTTATTCATACCGGAGCGCTTCTATGGGAGACAGTTCTGAAGCTTTTTTGGCCGGCCAGAAACCAAAGATAATACCCACCGAAGCTGAAAACCCGACCGCCATCAGTACGGAGCCGGTAGTGACTATCAAGGTCCATTTTGCCAGTTTAGCCAACAGTAAGGCCGAACCCGCTCCAAACGCAACACCGATAATGCCGCCGACAATGGATAAAACGGACGCCTCTATAAGGAATTGCGTCAATATAGCGATGCGCGTGGCGCCGATAGCTTTACGCAAGCCGATTTCGCGCGTGCGTTCGCTTACACTTACAAGCATTATGTTCATAATGCCTATACCGCCGACCAATAGCGATATCCCGGCTATTATGCCTAACAGTGATGTCATGGTTGTGACCATGGAGCCCACCATCTCACGAATGTCGGACATATCCGTTAACTGAAAGTCATTATCTTTATCTTCCGTAAGTTTGTGACGCTTTCGCATAAGAGCCGTAACATAGGTTTTAGCCGCATCCACACTGTTCTTGTCCTTAACCTGTAGCCAGATGGCGCTGACATATTTGTTTCCCAACAGGCGTTTCATCGCGGTATTGAGCGGAATCATTATGACATCATCCTGGTCCTGAAATCCTCCGGAACCCTTAGCCGGCAACAAGCCAATAACCCTGAAATTCTTATGATTTATCTTTACTGTGCGCCCGATAGGATTTCCCATGCCGAAAAGATTAGTAGCGACAGTTTGCCCGATCACCGCCACCATCTCCATATCGTCATTCTCCCGCTGTACGAAGTAACGGCCGTAGCGGGGTTTGGCGTTATGCATGGCGGGGTATACAATCGTTGTCCCTTTTACGGAAGTGTTTGTGTTTTTCGCTCCATAAACAGCTTGAACATTGCCACTCACATTCGGGTCCACATATGTGATAAGCAGTTTATTTCCCGAGATGGCTTTTGCGTCTTCAAGCGTAAACCGGCTGGTCCTGGCGCCGGATGCCCCCCCGCGTTGCGCCGATGAACCCGGCGTAAGACCTATCAGGTTGGAACCCAGGCTGGACAGTTTGTCTTCCATTGACTGCTGTGCCCCGCGGCCCAGCGCCAGCATGGCAAGTACCGCCCCTACACCGATAATAATACCAAGCATGGTAAGGAATGAGCGCATCTTATTGGATGTCATCGCCCGCAGCGCGGACATAAAATGCTCCCCAAATTCTGCCGGGGTAAGCGCAAAGGAACCGCGTGTTAAATACTGATGTTTAAGGCCTTTAGATACCGAAATCCCGGGCTTGGACGTATCCTCAACTATCTGTCCGTCTCTGATGTGAATAACGCGGTTGGCCCAGGCCGCAACATCGGCCTCGTGGGTAACCATCACCACGGTAATCCCGGTCGCATTAAGGCCCTTCAGGATATTCATAACTTCACCGGTCTGCGATGAGGCAAGGTTGCCTGTAGGCTCGTCCGCAAAGATAATCCTTGGGCTATTTACCAGAGCCCGTGCTATAGCCACACGCTGCTGCTGGCCGCCGGAAAGCTGGTTCGGCTGGTGAAGCATACGGTCTTCCAGCCCCATCTGTCTGAGATGCTTCTCTGCTACGGCCTGGCGGTTTGGCGTACGCGAGTAGATAAGAGGCAGGGCCACATTATCGGTTGCGGTCATGCGGGGCAGAAGATTGAACTGTTGAAAAACGAAGCCGATACTTTTTGAGCGCAAAAATGCAGTTTCCTCGTCTGAAAGACCCAACACTTCCCTGCCACCTATGAGGTACTGCCCAGCCGTTGGCCGGTCCAACAGGCCAAGCACATGCATTAGTGTGGATTTTCCCGACCCGGACGGGCCCATAATGGCCACAAATTCGCCTTCGTGGATCTTCAGGTCAATCCCGCACAGTATCTCAAGATCACTATCACCAAGGTTGTAAACCTTTTTGATGCCTTTTATCTCTATTAAGGGAACAGTTTCTTCGATCATAATCAGCTTCACATCGGCGGAGGCCCGGGATTGCCGCTCGTTTTGCCGGATTTGGAACTCTTGGGGCCGCTCGGCATAAAAGGGCTGGCTGAGTCCGAGGCCGCCTGTTGCGGCATATATCCATTACCGGGGGAAAAGATGGTTTCCCCCTCATCCACACCGGACAGTATTTCGACATTTGTACCGTCATCAAGTCCTGTTTTTACCGGGGTTAGCACAGGATTTTTCGAGTCGCCCTTGTAAACGCAGCGCGTCCCATCCTCTGTATCGGTAAGCGCCGTAACAGGCAGCAACACCGCTTTCTGTTTGCGCGTGACTATAACCTTGATATTTGCGGACATCTCCGACGCGAAAGAAGCGGGAACATGGTCCGGGCGTATTTTTACGGAATAGGTGATGACATTGCTGACGCTTACGCCTTCGCGCAGTATCTGGAACACCGTGCCCTGGAACGCGTCTTTTGGATATGCGTCAAGCGTGATAACGGCTCGCTGCCCCTTCTTAATGCGCCCGATGTCGGATTCATCCACCTGCGCTACCACTATAAGGTCGTCAGCTAGCGCGAACATCTCGGTTGACGTATCCAGCGTCTGCCCCTTCACTACACCGCGCTTTATAACCGTGCCGTCAAGCGGGGAAAGCACGGGCGTGGGTTTATAAGTATTTTCCCATTTAGCCAGGACCTCGTCCCCCTTGGCACGCGCGGCGTCCAATATCGCTACCCGGTCGGTGGAACTGAGGTAGGCCAGTACCTGTCCGCTATGCACCGTATCACCTTCTTCCGCAATTATTTTATCTACCCGTCCCGCGACTGCGGGTTTCACAACTACGCGGTTCAAAGGCTCTATATCGCCTGTGGTATCAACAACATCGCTTATCTCACCGAGCTGGGCGGTCACCGGAATATATACCGGCATATTCAGCTGCTTTTTTTGGCTATAAAACCAGTAGCCGGCGATTGCGGCTATAATAACGATTAAAGCAATGATGATTTTTTTCATAATTATCAGTCTCCAAGCGGAATCCCCAGCAAACTGTCGACTTCGGTGCGGGTGATATTTACGGATCTGAGTGCAGTTAAATAGGTCTGTTCTGAGGAAACAAGTTCCTCTTCCACATCTTCCCAGGTCTGAAAGGACATTGTGCCGGAGAGATACTGTATTTCAGATTCCGAATAGCGCTGCCGGGCAGCGTTTAGAAGCAAGGCAACCGTGGCAACATTTTCAATATTCGTTTCCAGCGCCGCCAGGGCTGATTGCAAATTGGTCTTAGCGCCAAGAACGGCGCTGCGGTAGTCTTCTTCCGCTTTTTGCTTTACACTTTTGGCATTAGCCAGATTGTTCTTATAGTAGGTGGGGCCATTATTGAAAAGCGGCCAGGCAAGCGAAAGCCCCAGTGACCATGCGCGGTTGCCCGGCAATTCCGATACTCCATTCCAACTGAGGCCCTGGTTGGCTGATAAAACGGGGAACAGGTCCGCATTGCTCTGCTTAACTTTTAGACTGTATAACTCCACTGACTTCTTTGAGGACAGCACGCTTGGGATAGAAAGCGCTGCTTTATCGATATCAATATCAGAAACCGTTAGAGGGACCGAAAGCGAACCGGATGCGACGATATGCACAAAGTCATCCGCACCTATTTCAGCGGTAAGGCTGCGTTGGGCGGAGAGCAGATCTCTCTTTGACTGCGCCAGATCCGCTTTGGCCTGCGCTAACTGGGCTTCGGTACGCAGACGATTACCCTCGCTTTCTCGGCCGCTTTCATACTTAAGATTTATCATCTCCGCACTTTTATCACGGATAGCGAGAATGTTTTTCATCACTCCTATCCTTTCCTGCGCGTAAAGCAGATAAATAAAAGAAGTAAGCAGGCTTTTGCGCGTGTCCGCCAGAGCCATACGTAAATTCACATCAGCTTTCTCAATGGATTTGAATTGCACCTCCAGTTCAGCGTATGACTTCATGCTAAACAATGTTTCCGACGCGTTCAGATTGACTGAAAAGTTATTACTAGGACTGGAATTCCCGGAACCATTGCGGGAATAGGAGTTGGAAGCGGATACCCCGGGAAACGGCAGGCTTTGGCTTCTGCTGGCGTAATAACTATAGCGGGCTGACTCCAGCGACCGGCGGTATCCCGCCAGGACCGGATTTGACAGCATGGCTGTTTCCTGGCAGTCCCTCCATGTAAGTGTTTTTACTTCTTGCGCGGCCGCAATAGCAGGCAGTAGCGCAAATATGGCTGCAAGTATGATTTTTGATATGGACATAGAAATGTTCCGTTGCGTTTAAATAATTTGAAAATGTTCTTCTTATTGCCGCTTGATCCCGCCATATCTCCTTTCAACTGTCTGATCCCCCAATTAAGTGTCAATCGTCGCTGACCTTAGGCTGATTGGCCAAAGTTACGCGCACCCAAACATCAAGCGGGCCGGTGTCCTCTGCATCACTTGTCCCCGAATTTCCGTTCGGGCCACCCATCGAGCCTCTTGTGCCAGCGCCCATCTGCCCACCGCCCGGAGGCGGACCACCGGCCCCACCCATTCCTCCTCCGCCAGGAGGCGGACCACCAACTCCCCCCATTGAACTTGCGCCGCCAGGGCCTCTTCCACCTGCCGGCCGGCGGCCAGAATCTTTTCCATCGCTTCCGGCGCCGTCATGGGGCGCGGGAAGAGCTGAAGCTTCAAATCCGAATGTGATTTTTTTTGGCAGTCCGCCGCCCAAAAGGCTTATTGGAATGCGTGCCTCAAGGACGCCTCTGGCAGAAACATCTCCGATTTTAAGCGCTAGTCCGGTATCTTCCGGAAGTGCCTGGACAGCCGCAGTGTCAATCCCTATAAGTTTTAGCGTCCCGGTTGATGTTCTTATACCGCCTTTCCCTCCAGACCACATACTTCCTTCCGGCCGGTTGAACATCACAGAGGAGTCGGCGTCAGGCTCACCCTGTCGCATACTTCCGGGGGCATCCTCTGACGGCATATCCACGCCAGCACCCGTCCTACCCCCCCGGTGTTCGGCATCGCGCTTCAAACGAGCAGATACCAGCTTTAAACCGATGTTTTTCTTCTTATGAGCTCCGGTATCCACCCAAATGGTGAAATCCTGGTCAAAGGCGGCAGCCAGCAGAAATTTTGTTGAATTTGTTTTGGGTGATATCAGAAAATAAATATTTTCATCATCATTGGAAAAAGCAAAGGTAAAACCGGAATCCTCTGTTCCGTCATCTATTATCCAATCACTTGCAGCGCCGTCGATAATAATCGGCTTGTCCACCCAACGGCTGGTGGAAGATGAACCGCCCAGCCAAAATGCCCGGCACGGAACAGCCATCAGCAGTCCCGATAATAGGAGGACTATTCCTAATGTAATTCCTGTATTTTTATTCATTTTTCATACTCCAGCCTAAAAGTTATCTACCGACCAAACTAAGGCGCGGTTGCTCTCAACCGCGCCTTGTACAGTTATAAGTAATAGGTTAGCTTGCTTCCAGTGGTGGGCACATGCTCGTTCCGCTATGCTCGCAGCCGGGTCTATAACCCCTACCATTAAGGAGCAGACACCTCATTTGGCCTTGGTCCGGGACCGCCCCCACCCATCCGGTGGAGGTCCCCGCCGCTCAAAATCCTTTTCTATTTCAGCCAGTTTCTTTGACTGTTCTTCGGTAAGGATGGTTTTCAACTCTCCCCGCATCTTGTCCCTTACTTTGTCAATTTTAGGTTTACTTTCATTCATGGCCGCTTCCATCTCAGGGCGATATTTTTCAAATACAGCGGAAACCTTCTCCTTTTGTTGCCCGGAAAGCTTCAGTTCCCGGCTGAACATCTCTATCGGGCCTTCCATCCCGTGATGAGGCGGCGGCCAAGGCCGCCTATGCATCCTGTAAAAGTCCGAGAATAATCCGCCCAGAAGGAAGCCCGCCACGGCGGCCACGGCAACCTGGTTCCAGCGTATGTTCATTGGTTATCTCCTTGCAGCACCATGGCGAGAAGGTTCTCGTTGTCGGGGCGGCGTATGCCGAATATCATGGAATAGACGCGCTCGCTTTCTTTATATGATCCCAGCGTGGCGGCGAGCGAGGCGGAGCCAGCGGACAAGAATCCCATTTCCACACAGATTGCATAGACTGCGCATGATGCCAGGGCTATGGCGGGTGCTTTCCACCAGCCGGAAAAAAAGCTTCCATACCTGGGTTGCGACTGCATGGCGCGCACCCGAGCCATAACAGCGGGTCGGATCGAGGATGCGTCCGCGCCGCGAGCAGGCGCGAGCATGGTTTCCATGACTTTAAGTTCGGCTAAAGTTTCCCGGCATTTCCGGCAGGTAGTAAGGTGCCCGGCTATTTCAAGCATTTCTTCCGGGCGAAGTTCCCCATCGTGGTATGCCTCGATCTTTTCGCAATGGTGATTCTGTTTCATGGTTTCTCCGATATTTTAGACATAAGATCCGGGAAAAAGTGTCGTAGTCTGGCACGCAATATCACCCGCGCCCGCCTGAGCTTTGCGCGGACAGAGTCTTCGGATATGCCCAAAGACAAGGCGATAGTTCTGTAATCCACTCCCTGAAGACGCATAACCATAACAGCCCGGTAGCCTTCAGGTAGGGCGGCCATGGCTTTTTCCGAGGCTAGGGCCGAACCGCCATCCGCCTCTGACTGATATTTGGCGTTGGACACCATAGTTTTCACCCTATCCTGATTTGGCATGGCATCAAGACTTTCCATATGTATTTTTGAACTTTTTTTGCGTAGGCTACAGCAGTGATTGAAGGCTATACGATACAACCAAGTGGAAAAAGAAGAGTCCCGGCGGAAACCAGATATGGCAGTAAACGCTTTAACAAATATCTCCTGGGTGGCGTCTTCAGCCGCCTGCCTGTTTGAGAGCATTGAAAGGCAAAAACCGATCACCTTCTGCTGGTGGCGAGTCACAAGACCGGAAAACGAGTCGGTATCTCCGTTTAGAACTTCGTCTATCAGTTCTGTGTCGCTTGGTTCGGAAAAAAGCACAATCACCTTCCCCCAATATATAATTACAACTACTCATAATATTAGACACCGCAAGGTATAAAAGGTGTCGCGGATAGCAACACCATACATTTACCTGGTCGAGTAGAGCGCTGAATATACAAGCGGAAGTGGTGTTGTTTAACCTCGACTTGGCAGGCAAGGTCGTCCAGTGTCTTGCTTAATTCTGCGTTAAGCGGCCTAATGAAGCCTGCCACGTAGCCCGCAACCAGCACAATTCCGAGAATAACTCGGTTATCAGGACGGGGGTTTCCTTCCAATTAGCCGAAATAACGCTCCTGTTCAGAAAGAGGTGACATAGCCCCGAAGCGATCAGCCCACGCCAAAAATGTTATCGTCATTTTTTCTGAATATGCTCTCCTCCTATCGAACTTGGCTAAACCGAAACCCTTTTAGTATCTTACCGTAAGCCTTTACCATTATCACCGCCCATGTACTTCTTTTTAAACCACACTTCCAGGTCATCGAACAGGGTATAGGTGACCGGCGTCATCAGCAGGGTTATAAGTAGCGACAGCGTCTGGCCGCCTATAATGACCCAAGCCATGGCGCGCCTTGAGCCGGAGCCGGCACCCTGGCCGAGCGCCGTAGGGATCATGCAGGCCACCAGCGTAAGGGTGGTCATGAGGATGGGACGCAAGCGGGTCCTGTTGGCCTCGATAGAAGCCTCATGGCGCGCCATGCCCTTCGCCCGCAGGGTGTTGGTGTAATCCACCTGCAGGATGGCGTTCTTCTTCACTATGCCGAACAGCATGAAGATGCCCATGATGCCGAACAGCGTCAGACTCTGGCCGGTTATGAACAGCGAGAGAACGGCGAAGGGCAGCGTAAGCGGCAGTGCTATTATGATCGCCAATGGGTAGACGAAGCTTTCAAACTGGCTCGCGAGCACGATATAAATAAAGATGAAGGCCATCAGGAATGCTGTTACAAAGCCCATCAACATATTGTTGAGTTCTTTCGACATCCCGCTGGCGCTGCCTGTGTAGCCGGCCGAGGCTTTAAGATCTTTAAAGGCCTTGTCAGCTTCCGTGGTCATCTGGCCCAGCGGCATGCCGGTGCTGTTGGCCTCTACGGTGATCTTGCGCTGGCGGTTTAGGCGTTCTATCTGGGTAGGGCCCAGTCCCTCCACCACCTTCGCCACGCTGTCTAAGCGCACCATCCTGCCGCCGTTGGCCGGCACCACCAAGGCTTCAAGCACATCTTTCCTGTTGCGGTAATCCTTATCGGCCCGAACCCGCACCTGGTAAAGATCGTCGCCGTCTTTGAACTTGGTTATATCCTCCTCGCCGCCCACCATGGTCCTGAGCGAGTTGGCTATGTCCTCTATCTTTACGCCCAGGTCGTGCGCGCGGGCTCGGTCTATTTCTACACGGAATTCCGGCTTGGCATACGAGACGCTAAGGTCCACATCCACAACGCCTTTAAGAGTTTTCAGCCGGTCCGCCACCGCTTCGGCGTAGGTCTGCATTTTTTCCAGGTCCGGCCCCATGATAACGTACTCCAGGTCCTTTCCTCCGCCGCCTATGCCGCCTACCACGGTCACCGCCGTGCGCAGGCCCGCGTATTTATCCATCATTGCGCGCGCCGAGGCCATGATCTTGTTAAGCGAGGGACGCTTGGAAAGGTCAACCAGTTCCACCGTTATATACCCCTCGTTGACAACGGAGGACCCGCCGCCGCCGATCCCCCCGCCGCCAGTGCCGCTGCCGATGGAAGATAAGGTGTTTGTGACGTAGGGTATAGCGCGAGTCTCGGTTTCGATCTGGGAGAAGATCTGCTTCATTACCACCAGATTGGTCCCCTCCGGCGCTTTCACCGTTATTTTGTACTGGCCGGTGTCGTCGGTGGGCAGAAAGTCCTTGCCGATGAACATGAACAGCGGTATGGTGGACAGCATTATGCCTACGGCGGCCGCTACCATGGTCTTGCGGTGCGAGAGCGCCCACTCAAGCATTACTATATATTTCGACGCAAGATATTCGTTTATGTGGTCGGTGAATTTCTGGAACTTCGTCTTTTCACTGCTCTTTGCTTTGAGGAACAGCGAGCTGAGCATCGGCGTGAGCGTCAATGCCACAAAGGTGCTTATAACTATAGCGAACGCGACGGTGAGACCATAGCTTTTTACGAAACGACCTATCATGCCGCCCATGTAGGCCAGCGGCACAAAGATGACTATCAATGACAGCGACATCGCTATGATGGCGAAGCCTATTTCGGACGCGCCTTCACGCGCTGCTTTTATCGGGGAGATATTGTACTGTTCCATATGACGGTAGATGTTCTCCAGCATCACTATGGCGTCGTCTATAACAAGTCCCACCGCTATGGTCAGGCCCAGCAGCGTCATGTTGTTAAGCGTGAAGCCGGCAGAATCAAGGAATAGGAACGTGGCTATTAACGAGGCCGGGATAGACATGGCCGCGATTACAGTGGAGCGAAAATCCCCTATAAATAACAGCACCATAAGGCCGGCGAATACGGCGCCTAATATCAGGTGCTCTTCAACCGTGTTGACCGAGTCTTTTATGAACTTAGACTGGTCGCCTATTATCTTGGTCTCGATACCGGCAGGGAGCAGGGCCTGAAGTTCGGCCACCCGCTTGCGGATGTTGTTTACCACTTCTACCGTGTTGCTACCGGATTGCTTTTTTACTACCAGCGTAATGGCCGGCTTGCCGTTAAGGGAAGAGACCGAGGTCATGCGCTTGCCTGTGTCCTCCACCCTGGCTATATCGGAGATATGTATGGGCGTGCCGTTGACGGTGGCTATGACAATAGCGCCGAAATCCTTCACGCTCTTTATGCGGCCCAGCGTCCTCAACACGAAATCCTTAGTGGGCAGTTCAACCGTGCCGCCGGGGGTTTCTATGTTCTGCTGCGTGATGGCGTCCTTGAGCTGTTTGGTGGACAGGTTCAGCGAGGCCATCTTCATAGGGTTCACTACTATGTGGATTTCGCGTTCGCGACCGCCCACAGTAGTAACCGAGCCCACACCGCTGACCGTTTCGATATTCTCTTTTATATTCTTCTTTGCCAGCTGGGTAAGTTCTATCAGGTCCCGGTTGCCGGAAACCACGATGTTTATCACGGCCTGGGCGCCGATGTCCAGCTTGGATACGACAGGCTGATCGGTGCCCTGCGGCAACTGGGCCAGCACTGCGTTTATCTTGTCGCGCACTTCCTGCGCGCCTACATCGCCGTTCTTTTCAAGCTGGAATTTCACCATCACGCTTGATGTGCCTTCATAACTTGTGGAGGTGAGTTCCTCTATGCCGGAGATGGTGTTGACTGATTCTTCTATCGGTTTTGTGATCGAAGTTTCTATTTCCTCCGGACTGGCGCCTTTAAGCGTGGTCTGCACCGACACATAAGGAAATTCCACGTTGGGCATCTGGTCCACGCCCAAGCGGAAGTAGGAGAACAGGCCAAGCACCACCAGTGCAAGTATCATCATGGTGGTTAGGATAGGGCGTTTAATGGAAAGTTCGGTAATTTTCATAAGAGTTCCTAATAAGATAGACTGCCAGACGCTCAGGCAAATTCCCTTCCGGGGAAATTGTTTACTCCTGCACTTTTATCTTGCTTCCGTCCTTAAGGCCGTACAGGCCGAAAGTTATAAGTTCTTCTCCGGCCTTAAGCCCGGAGGCAACCTGGGTGTAATCTTCGTTGGATATTCCAGTTTGCACATCGTGGCGCACCGCCAGGTTATTAATCGGCAGAAAAATATAAGTCTTTTCGTTTTCAGCCAGAATGGCCGAAGAAGGTACGGCCACCGCATTGGCTTTGGCGCCGACCACCAGGCGCACTTCGGAGAACATGCCGGACTTCAGTCGGCCGCTGGCATTATCGGCAAGCAGCTCTATTACGGTGCTTCTGGTTTGCGTATCGACCACCGGACTTACGCGGTAAACTTTTCCGGGGAAACGCATATCAGGGAAGGCGTCAACCTTAATATTGGCCGACTGCCCGACAAAAACCTTGCCCGTATACCGTTCCGGCACATCCACCACCACGCGCACCTGTCCCTGGCTTACTACCAGCGCAATAGGCGTCTGTGCTGTTACGCTAGCGCCTGAATCCTGGTAGATGCGGCCGATAACACCGCTTAACGTGGACGGTACCGGCGCAGGCTCGTAAACCACGCCGGGTTCGTCGCGCTCCACCAAGGCCACCGCCTGATCTTTCTTTACGGCGTCGCCTTCGGTGAGCAGGTTTCTCAATAACTTGCCGGCTACGCGCGGATAAAGCACGGCTTCATCCATGGCTTTTACAGAACCGACCAGGGTGATGTAATCCTCTATATTTTTTACCTGGGCTTTTTCGGTTTTTACCAGGAACCTGTCCTTCTCCATACTGTTAAAGGCTTCCAGGTCCTTATCTTTGCAGCCCGCCGCGCAAGCCGCCGCCAGCGCTATAACGAATATTCTGGTTGTGATGTTTTTCATATATTGGTCCATTTGTGTTTTTATTATTCGTCCTCTTTATTCCCCTAGCGTCCACTTCAGTTCCGCGTCGGCGGAGCAGGTGTCGTGTTGCGCCTGGATGTATAAGGTCTGCGATTTGTTAAGCGCAAGCGAAGTGTCGTTTAATTCCAATTGGCTAGCCAAACCGTTCTTGAACCTGACTTCGGTGGCAGCCAGCGCCTTGCGGGCGGTTTGCACCGAGGTTGCCTGCGATTCCAGCCGCATCGAGGCTTCCTGGAAGTTCAGCCAGGCCTTTTTTACCGTTATCTTTATCTTGCGCTCCAGCTCCCGGAGATTAGTCTCGGCTATATCAGCCTGTAACTGCGCCTGCCGGACCCTGGAAGACGTGGAGCCGCCGGAAAAAAGCGGGAGCGAAAGATTCAGCCCTGCGGTAGTGCTCCAGCTCCGGCCGGCTTCGCCGGGGAAGCCGGAATCGGACTGCCCCTGGAACTGTCTGGAAGCGAAGGCCCTGAGATAAGGATAATGCGCCGCCTGCTCGATCTTTATCATTTCCAGATACAGGTCGCGCTGGAGTTTGGCGTCGCGGAATTCCGACCGGTTTAAAAGAGCGGTTTTATAAAGCCCGGCCATTTCCCCATAGCTGTTTTTTGTGCAGATTAGCCCATCGGCCAGGCTTATTTCCGTTTCCGGATCCAGGCCTAGCAGGTTCTTAAGTTCTATGAGCCCCTCTTCATAGAGGTTCCAAGCCTGGGTGAGAGCCGGCTCGGTGTTGGAGACTTCTACCTCCTGCCTGAGGACCGCAAGGTCGCTGGCGAGGCCCTGCTTATATTGGGCTTCTATGGTAGCTAGGTGCTGAACGGCCAGGTTCAGTGATTCGCGCTGTATGGCGGCGAGCGAACTTGAAAGCAGCACCTGGTAATACATCTGCTTCACGGCTTTTGAAATATCATTGCGGGCCGTTTTATACTGTTCGTCGGAATCAGCCGCGTACATACCGGCCATCCTGATGCCTGTGCGTATTTTCCCGCCGGACCATATTACCTGTTCCAGGTCCAACGACCCGGAGTAGGCGTTCTTCAGACCGGATTGTATTTTGCTGCCACCTATAAAGACCGAGGGCGACTGGATATTACGGGCATATTTACCAGTGGCGCTGAGCTGCGGGTAGACCGTTCCCCAGTATTCCGTTATCTTTTCCTGATATATCCGGCGGGTTTCTTCGGCTGTGACCACGGTGGCGTTATTTTTAAGCGCGGTTTGCACCGCGCCATCCAGCGTAAGGTCCAGCGCGCCCGCAACGGCGTGGGTAGCCGATATCCCGCATATCAGCAGGGCAAGGATAATGGCTTTGGCATCGCGCATTCCCTGTATTATCATACGCGCAAGCCGCGCAGGCATGGCGTCGGGGATTTTAGCAGAGCCTATTTTAGCAGCTTCGATCATGAAATACCCCAGTATGGCGCTGACCATATGTACCACCAGGTCCGCATCGGAGCGGGCGACGCCCTCTTTTTCCGCGCCGTCGCCCACTATTTTCTTTAGGCTTTTGCGTGAGCTTAGCTTTAATTTCTGCGACATGGAGTTGATCACGCTGGTGGAGGGAGAAGCCATTATTTTCAAAGCGCATTTGGGCATGTCCGGATAACGTTTGATGAATTCCAGTTGTTGGGAAAATATTGTAGTGAGCTTTTGTTCAAGAGTCAGGCAGGGGTTACTTATCTCCGCTAATAGATCATGAAAATGTTTAGTTCCCTCCATAAAGGCTGCCTTTATAAGTTCGTCCTTATTCTTGAAATAGTAATAGAGAACAGGCTTTGTTATTTTAAGGCGGGCGGATATCTCTCGCATGGATACGATGTCCGGGCCTTTTTCAGCCATCAGGACGGTTGCGGTTTCCAGTATGCGTTGCTTGGTCCTGACGCCTTTAGTGATCTTAGGAGATACTTGATGTTTCATAAATACTTTACCTACCGATGAGTAGACGATTCCCGCTATACAGCCCGCTTGTTCTTGATGCAATCTCCTGTGCTGCTTTTTATGTGTGAAACGGTTTCGGGTATTACTGCTTGTAGTAGTTATTGCTTTGTCTAATTAATTATTTGTTTATGTAATTGTTTGATATATAAAGCATTTAACCAAAAAAAATTAGACTCTGTCTTTTTTGGGCGTGATAACCGCCGCAATTTTCTGAAACAACGCAACAAACACGTCCTGCTCCTTCAGGCTGAGCGCATTAAGATGTGAGCGGACCATTTCCAGATGCCCCTCCATCGCCGTTTGAAAAACCTTGTTCCCCTCTTCCGTGAGCACAACCTGTACGATGCGCCGATCTTCTATCGAGCGGGAACGCTGAACTACCTTCTTGGCTTCAAGCTTATCCACGATGCCCGTTATGCTGCTCAAAGAAAGTTGGAGCTTGGCGGCGATATCGCTCATGATGCAATTACCCATATGGCCGACAGTCATCATTACATGGAATTCCTGGGGACTGAAGGCGGAAAAAATGTTTATCAATTTCTTGTCATTAAACTGAGTTTCCGCCATAATGGCGCGCATGCATTCTGAGAGTGCTCGTGCTTTGTTTTCGATGCTCATATGTTTGGACTATAAATGGTTTAGTATTCAAAGTATACCAGAGATTTACAATGCCGTCAAGGGCTATTTTGCAGGCTGTCGAAATTTTTTTAAAATGTCCTGGTTGCGTTTTTTAGAAATGTCCTGGTTATGTGCTAAAACCTCTCTTTAAGGCATCCAGCCGGGAGGTTTATGGAGCAAACATTAACCATGAGCAATCGGGAAATAGACAGGCTTGGGGTTTTAAACAACGTAATAGCCGGGAAACTTACCAGGAACGAGGCTGGCTCCCAGCTCGATCTTTGCGAAAGGCAAATAGGACGTTTATGTAAAAAGGTGCGTGAAAAGGGCAATGCCGGAATAATTCACGGTCTTCGCGGTAAACCATCGAATCATCAAATTGAACCTGGCCTTTTGGAAGAAGCCATGAAGCTTGTTAAAAGCAAATATTCTGATTTCGGTCCGACATTCGCGCTGGAGAAACTTGAAGAGCTTCATGGGATTCGGTTATCGGTGTTTGTACTTAGAAAAGCAATGATTAAAGAAGGCCTGCGACGTGCAAAAAAGTACAAACCCAGTCATCGCGAGTGGCGGCCAAGACGCTCATGTGTGGGCGAACTGGTCCAACTGGACGGATCCGAGCATGACTGGTTCGAGGGCAGGGGTCCGAAGTGCGCCCTGCTTGTTTTCATAGACGACGCCACCAGCCGCATCTTATACGCCGTCTTCGTCACGGTGGAAGACACGCTAAACCTTATGGCTGCCACTAAATCCTACCTGCTTATCAACGGCCGGCCGCTGTTCTGGTACGTCGATAAAGACTCCATTTACAAAATAAACAGACAGGCCGACATAGATGAAGACCTCAGGGACGAACAACCGCTTACGCAATTTACAAGGGCAATGGGCGAATTGGGGATACAGGTGATAAACGCCCATAGCCCGCAGGCCAAAGGCAGGGTGGAACGCGGTTTTGGGACCCACCAGGACCGCCTGGTTAAAGAGTTGCGTCTGGCCGGTATTTCCACGATGAAAGCGGCCAATATATTTCTGGATGAAGTCTATGTGCCGAAACATAACGCCCACTTTGCGATCGCGCCGGAAAACAGAACAAACGTGCATAGGCCGTTATTGAAGCGGCATCATCTGGACGAAATACTTTCCCTGCGCACAAAAAGGACTGTGGCCAATGATTTCACAGTAAGGCAGGATAACCGGTTCTTTCAGATTCTGGCGGATCAGCCGGTTCGCGTGAGGCCCAAAGAGAAGCTGTTGGTGGAAACAAGGCTGGACGGCTCAAGGCACTTGCGGTTTAAAGACAGGTATCTTAACTTCAAAAGCATAGCGAAACCGCCGTACAGGCCGTTCTACGCCGGGAAGAAAGAGGTTGTAAGCGCTGCAGGACTGCCAAGATTTAACAAGCCGGCTAAAGATCACCCCTGGAGAAAATCCTATCTGGGGATACGGCGGGCGCCATCGGCTCCTGTCCGCTACTTGTAAACACTATCCACAGGATAAACAAAAAGAAAAAAGAAGCAAAAAAGAAAAACTACGACCATGACAGTTCTATTCTACGCAAACCAGGACATTTCTATTCTCTTGCAACAGGGCTATTTTGCAGGCATGTAGAATATCACAACATACTGGACTTATTAGAATAATTACTACAACTCTAATAGCGGGCCTTCGAACCGGGTGTAAAGTTGCAACCAATATTGACCCTCTAGTTGCAACGAAAATTGACCCACCCTTACTACCTTTTTATCACTTTTTCAGTCCGCTTGCAAACCTTTGCTGCCGGCCCTCCCTTTCCCGGTCGATTCCTGCTGCCTTGTCTTAAGTCTATAACTCGCCATCCCCGTTTCCACGATCTCGCAATGGTGGGTCAGCCTGTCCAGCAAGGCGCCGGTCATTTTCTGGTTATGGAACATGCTATCCCATTCTTTAAATTCAAGGTTCGTGGTAATTATTACGGGCAGATTCTCATACCAAGAACTCATCAGGTGAAATAACAACTGGGCTCCCTGCGTGGTAAACGGCAGATAGCCGAGCTCATCAAGAATGACTAGCGAATAACCCCTTAGTCTCCGCTGTACGCCTCCCGTTTTATGTTCCTCCTTCTCACGCTCCAGTTCGTTTACCAGATCCACCAGATTCCATGTGAAGACAATGCTGAAAGAGCAGGAAAAGACCGGCAATAAAAATCTGGCCCCGCTTGAAGCCGGACTGGACAATACCAGGCGGCAGATTCAGAATCTGGTCGAAGCCGTGAAAGAGGGCCGGAGTTTTCCGGCCCTGCTGGACGAACTGGCGACCCTTGAGGAACACAAAAAGAGGCATCACCGTGGTTTGGCCGTAGAAAGGGCCAAACCCAACCCTTAAAACTGATTCTGAGACCGTTCTACGGCACGTTGACGATGTCATGGCCAGTTTTCCCGAGATAATGGCCCACGGCAGCAATGAGCAAACGAAACTGGCACTGCGAACGCATATACAGCGGATAGAAGTGAATCCTGCCGAAAGAATGCTGACTTTTCACTTCTACAACATACCGACGCCTCCAAATGAAAACGCCGCCTGGCGTTTGCCGGACGGCGCTTCAAGTAGAGACTCTTCTGTAAAACTGGTTGCGGGGGCAGGATTTGAACCTGCGACCTCAAGGTTATGGGGACTGCGTTGTTATAAACGTATTTTACGCATAAAAAAGGGCTTTTTTGACCCTTTTCCCGTCTAACCTTGCGCACTGATTATTGCACTTCTGAAGCGACAAAGTATGTTAATTTACCGTCAGGAACAGTATAGCAAAAAACAAGAATGGGGATTTTTTCTGTAGCCTTATCTGGCGCACAATCTAAATTCACTTTATTAAATCCCCCGCCCAAAGCTTTTCCAGGAATATTTTCCATGGCAGTATTGTGATGCCGTCCACCAACCTGGGGTTAGGGTCCATTGAAACCACAATAGAATTTTTAACCTTGTATTCTTCCCTGAATGCTTTCAAACCCTTAAGGTGATGCGGAACCGCTTGGGGAATTCCCTTAACCTCTATAGCCGTGTGATGGTCGCCAAGGATAAAATCAACTTCCAACTGCGAAGACGTGCGCCAATACGCCGTTTCATACTCAAGGCCGGAATAATGGCTGTGCGCTTTTATTTCCTGAAAGATAAAATGCTCAAAAGCCTTGCCGAAAACCTCGTTGCCAGGAACCACTTCCGTCCGCTTAAGAAGGAAATTGGGGAGCGACACGTCAAAATAATAGAATTTCGGGGCCAAAATAACGCGCCGCTTGGGCTTTTTCTTGAATGATGGAACAAAACTTCCAAGCAGCGTGTCAGAAAGTATCTGAAAATAATTTTTCACGGTGGGACCGCTGACCCCACAATCCGACGCTATGTTGTTGTAATTCACGATCTCACCGTTGCTGAAAGCCGCCGCCTCCAGAAAGCGGGAGAAAACAGGCACATTACGGGAAGCAGCTTCCGCCGAAATCTCTTCTTTAAGGTAATCCCCTATATAAGCGTGAATAAGCTTCCCCGCATTCTCCGCTGAATAATGCCGTGGAATCAGGCCGTTATTTACGGCTTTATGAAGGTCAAAATCCTGAATTTCACTTGAAACCAGAGGGAAAAGCTCATAATGTATGGCGCGGCCACCCAAAAGATTGGCACCGGCCCTCTTCAATTTCCTGGCACTGGATCCGCAGAGAATGAACCTGATACCTTTGTTTACAATAAGCCACTGGATTTCGTTAAGCAGGGCTGGCACAAGCTGTATCTCATCTATCAATACCGGAGCCTTGGGCGGAGCGGCCAACAGCTCTTCACGCAGAAGCGCTGGTTTTTTACTGAAGCGCTCAAACTCTTCGGAAAGTAAAAGATCGTAATATTTTGATTCCGGGAAAAGTTTTTTTAAAAGAGTACTTTTACCCGTCTGGCGCGGACCAAGCAAAAAACAAGTTTCGGTTTTTGACAGCTCAAGTTTTTGAATACGTTTGTACATGGAAGAAATTATACCTTACTTTATCATGATAAAACAAACACACTGTTTACAAAAACACTCATTTTGTTTGCCATATTCCCAGTGCCGCCCCCATTTATACATGTATTATTAAACCTCAATGTTAGATATACATGACTTATTCTACGCACTTTATGCGGAGATTATCCCCCTTATTCTCCGCATAGCTATTGATATTGAAAAGGCAACAATATCCACTTAACACTGAACATTGGCAGTAATTGAACTATCGCGCTCAAACCGTGGCTACAGGCGCGTGATCTATCGGAGAGAATTTGCGATACTGAGTTGTTACATCGTTCTGGGCAAGATTGACGTAGTTCCTAACCATGTCAAGCGTGGAATGACCAAGGATATTTTGAAGGCTGAAAGCATCGCCACCGTTAAGTATGTACATGATTGCAAATGAATGGCGCAGCGTATGCGGCGAAACACGCACCCCAGTGATGCCCGCCATTTTGCCATACTTCTTCATTGCAACCTGAACATAGCGATTTTTCATGGAATAACCTCTCCGGGTTAAGAAGAAGTAAGGAGATTCGTTTGGTTTACGGACAGCCGCATACTCGCCCATAATTCTTTTTGTAGTTTCCCCTATCGGGATAACCCGTTCTTTTCTGCCTTTTCCCATAACGGTCACAAGCCCGTCTTTCCAGAAGATTTTGTCTATCCTGAGACTAATAGCCTCTGACAAGCGCAAACCGGAGTCCGCCATTAAAAGCATTAAAACTTTATCACGCAACTCTTCTATTACCTTGGTATTCGGCTGAGCTAGTAGCGTATGGATTTGGAGTATACTCATAGGGGTAATAATTGATTTCACTCTGCGTGGTTTCTCAACCCTAACCATTGGATTGTCTTTGCAGATATTATCCAGGTGAAGGAAATTAAAGAAACACTTCAAGGCACCCCACGTGCGGAAAACAGTTTCCGAGCTCTGACGGTTCTGCCGCAACAATGAAAGATACTCCCGGATATGAATAGCCGAAACCGACTCTATGTCGCAAACAGATTTCTCCGTCAGGAACACGGAAAGCATCTTGAGCTTTCTGGTATACCAATCTATGGTGAGCTCGCTCAGATTCTGCGAGTGACACCTTGAAAGAAAAACTTGTTGCGCTTCTAATAATTTCATTGCTTCTTCGGAGGGGATTTCCCCCTTCACCCCATCTCAACCACACTTGTCTCTTAACTCTAAGACAGGTGCGACTCAAGCATCGCGCCGGTGCGACCCATCTTTTCTCAGTCGCCAGCCCATCCGGGCGCTACAGGCCCTTGAGCATGTCTTTGCAAGTCCTCGCTTGCTATCACTCACGCGGGCTTCAAAAACACATCCGCAGAATAGACATTTAGCTATAACCTTTTTATGCTTATTCATATTGCTGGCCTATATTGGCCACTGTCGTTTAAAAAAAACTTATCTGACCCTATTCTTTAAAATTCTGACGATTTGAAGCATTCTCAATAAACCCTATAACTTCCAGGAGTAGTTTCTGCATTTCTGGAGATCGTCCGTTCAAGATTGATTGAAGCTCTCTATGCAGCAACCGAGCTCTGACAGCTCTCGCTGGAAGGATCTCACCATCACACTCTATTCTTGCACGAGTTGCCGAATCATATTTTTTTATCGCATAGGTAGCACACTCCACCAAAGAGTTGTAAAAATCTACTATTGGCTCAATGGTAAAACCATTTGATGGGACTACTCGCGGTGGGATGCTATTTACTTTATCTAGAATTGGCCGCACATTTCGCAAAGGCAGCTTAAACATATTGTTAAGCAACTCAATCGCACCTAGTTGGTAGAACACTGTCCGCCTGTCGTAATACGCTTCTTTTCCATAGCGCTTCTTTTCCGGGAGCAGTTTATGTGTAGAATATCTGCGCACGGTCCTACTAGATAGTTTTCCCCCAAAGATGGTCGGTCGTTTAGCCCAATCATACACGTCGTCAATGTGGATGGCGTAGTCCGGTAGGACGGCTTTCTTATTCGGATTATTGATAGTGGCCATATATGGACATTATAGCACCAGGCTCAATGGCTGTCAACACTAAAATTACAGATAATCAAATTGACTTACCTAACGACCAGATATTTAAAACTTTCAGATCAATGAATCCCACTTAACAAAAGAATGCTGTCACGCAGACCATAGGCATCCGATCCTAAGAGTAAGCGAAAATTTTGGTCGCGAAGAGTTTGCACCGCTATTGAATCCATTTCCGTTATATGGCACAGTGCGATCTAATGCTTCCCATTAACTCTAACAAAAGCACAATGTGCCCACTCTTATATATACGCGCCCGCGTAACAGACCAGTTTTAGGGATAAAGAACAGTTAGAGAGGGATAGGATTATAGAGCGGGGGAGGAAGAAGAACATTAAACCCCTTTTGTGTAAAAAATCGGCCTTTATCCGGAACCCCGGCTAATTATCCGAACCCGGACAAACTTAATTATCCGGCTGGATAAACCAGTCAAGGCCGCACTCCGCGCCTTATGCTCGCACTGGCAGCCGTTCCTCCGAAGCCAGGTCGTAAAGATTACCCCAAAAAAACCCACGCAAGAGTTTCAACCCCAACGTGAACCATAAAGGGAAGCTAGGCCTTGCGCCCATGTGGCGCAGCTGGAGGCAAAATTTTCTAAAATTTTTACTCGGTCGCGGAGATCTACAAAGGTATTGATAAAAAAAAGACACCCAGGCAGGGGTCCCACGGCCTTTTTTTTGCCCCCCCTCCCCCTCCGATGGCGGCAATTGGCAGGGCGTGACCGGGCTATAATCGGTTCACATAATATCCCTTATGCGCACTATCCCCGCACCAGAGATGCCCGCTCCGGCTCCAGCCATTCATGCCAGGCCGCGCCGTTCCCCCTCACCCGGCGCAACCTCGGCGGGCTATCGCTGGCAAAATTCAAGGACCCATCCGGAGAGCCACAAAGCCTTAAACAGGCGGTCCTTGCCATTCCGGCTTCTTTATTATCCCGACTGAAAGTAGGAAAACAAAAAACTCTTGCGGCCTTCAAATTTGCTCTTTCCGCCTACTGCCATCTCTTCAATCAGTGAATAGAAAAGCCCCGGCCATAACACTATAGGTCGGGGCTTTTCTATTTAACCAAGGCCTACATTCCCAAAGCTCTGGCCACAACCTTACTCGGGGCCTCTAGGAACCGGCCTGCTACTTGCGTATAGAGGGCCGTGCTACGCTGGCTGGCGTGCCCTAGCTGGTCCTGTATAGCATAAGGACTGGCGGCACCAATGGCGGCCACTGTTGCACAGGAATGGCGCATGGCGTGGGGTGAAAGACGTGGTAAGCCAACGGCGTTCAAGCGTGTGCCCACCATTTTTTGAATACCTCGCACTGTAAGCCGTCCACCGGCACCGATAAACATCGGCCCAGACTCAGGCTGCATGCTCCGCAAGCTTGCCAATGCCAGTTTGAGAACCTCTGGGACGCTTAATTCTCGCGCCAGGCCACCTTTCGCCCGGAAAGCAAGGGTATCACCCTTCCAATCCTCCCATGACAGCCCGGCGACCTCTGAGACACGTAAGCCAAGCAGGTAAAGCGTCAGCAATATAACACGGTCCCGCCTGCCACGGGAATCATCATCCAATTTTCCAAAAACCAACAACATCTGTTCCGGGAATACGATTTTACGCATTACCGCGTCTACTGGAGTAATGGTTGGACGCGGACTTTTCACATACTCGGCAGGATTTCCAGTATAGCCCCCAGCCCGACGCAGGGCCTTATATAGCGTTCGGACAGCAGAAAGCCGTAGCATTACGGTCCCGGCGCTGTTGCCAGCCGCCAGCATAGCTCCGCGCCAATCCTCAATATCCTTCATCTGAACCTGTCGGGGAGCTAAGGAACGCTCACGGCACCACTCTAAAAAGATATTTATCGCCGTGCTATAGGCTGTCTTAGTCCGCACACTAGCGGCCCCCCTGGCCGTACACGCTCCGATATATTCCCAAAGTGCTTGATTTAAATCAAATGGAGTCATGGCCGCTATTGAGTTCTTGGATAAAGCAACTTGCATTCCGTGATTCATAATATTATTTTTATTGCCATATCGTTCATGCTGGATTTAGCTACGACTATTTTTATTTAGCCTAACCGCGTTTGGGCATTTTAAAATCCAAAGAAAAACCGATATGATCAAAATCTGTAGGGAGTATATCTATCAACTCCCCTTCACCGATCCTAATACTCCAAGGTGGGGATTTGTCTTCAGTCTGATGGCTTGAGCGTATGCGAGTTATCTTGGAGATAACAGCAAATTTCTCATCCTTTAATAGCATTCCTTGGGGTGTGCTCAGCTTGTATTTTTTAAGAAAACTATCCATTCGCGATTTTTGGCACAAAAGTTCAAACTGAAAATTCATGTCAAAAACTTCTGAATTAATATGATCAGTCGCATTCCACTGATTTTGGAATAGTAATTTGTAGTAAGTGCTAGTGTAGCTTGAAATATCAATCAAAGCGCCAGTAAACAAAATAGGGCGTTTTGAGACCAATAGCTTTTCCAAATCAATGGTTGCTACCACAGGATTCTTGGCTAAGTTTTTATCAAGGGCTTCCCCCCAATCAACGAAGGCGCTATTTCGCAACGCCATGTCAGATATTTTGCTTTTCGCGAAGTTCTTTTCTTCCGTAGTTTTAAGTTCCGCCTTTTTTTCAGCGTTGCGTTTTGCTTTGCCATCAGAATCCACTTTACAAAAAAAGACTGCGCCGAGCACCACTAAAACCAGTAACGTGATTGCTCCCTTTTTCATTTGATTACTCCATTTGAATCGTAGTGAAAATCCCGCCATAGACGACTAGCGGGACTTTCTATCTGAGCCCATCCGAGGATTTAGTATCTACTTTTTGATCGGATTCACTATTACATCAAAAGTACCCATCTTCCCTTCTAACTTCTTTTCGCCCTTAAGTAATTTCTCAATACTAAGTGAGATTGCCTTTAATACCTGCCTTGTAGGGATAGCGCCACCATCCCGTAATAATTTAGTCCTATCACTTGAAGAATTTATAAAAGTAACGCTAAATAAAACTTGGGCTGTTTCCACATCAACAAGGCGGAATGTGGCTTGGCTAACATCCTTCTCATCGCGGGATGTCGGAATGATATAAGTTAATAAAAGCGCATTTACTCCCAGAAGTTCCCCAATTTTTTTAATAGATGCTTTATCCAAAACAGCGAAATCACCACCTTGTCCGGTTTTCTTCTTTTCGTCATCTTTGATCGCGCCAGAAGCATTAAGTTTTAATTCTTGAAATATTTCCTCAAGTTGTGCACGCTCCACCACCGTAAAACCCAGGTCCATGAATTCTGTTATTAAAGCCCTGGGTAAAAAATTTGATACTCCAAACCAATACCAGTTTTCCGGGATAACAGCGATTTTAGTCTCGCTGGTGATTTTCGCGTCCTTGGCGGCGATCGTTTTTAAATAAAAGTCGCTGCTGGAACATCCCTGCAAACACCCTAAAAGCAACATGAACCAAATAATCAACCTGTTTTGTTTGAACATATTTCCTCGCAATTCTATTCGTATTAGTTTCAACTGTCGTCACCGATGGATTTAGTCTTATCCCCTTAAGGCTTTTGGGGAATATTACTGATTGTGTGGCACCCCTCTGAATATTCGCAGCGGTCAATTTCGCCTGTGATCTTATTGCAACGCGTAATCAACCCGCCATTAAATACATGAAAATAATACTTCGGGTAGCAAACATAAAAAATTACCATAGTTATGACAGCGATCACGCCCCATTGCCACCACTTAAGTTTTTGCGCGGCGGTGTTTTCGCTTGGCATAATTACAACTCCTTTGCGGTTCATCCAAGCCTGAGGATTGCAGTTTGCAATGCTGTGCCAGCCCTCGCTGCTTGGAAGTGTATAATATCCGATTTTGGGATATCCCAAGTAAGGATACTAAACTTGCCTATATAGCTCAAGAGGCACATTCAAGGTGCTAGTGCAACAAAACCATCAAAGACTTCTGCCGGTGTCCTAAAGCCCAAGCACTTTCTGGGCCGATTATTCAGCCAGCGCTCAATTTCTGCTATGCGTTCTTCTGATATCTT
>Ga0247841_10003810_pt1 | contig 27119 bp, 12 predicted proteins | sample LaCruzMarch2015__2_FD_192410 | JGI IMG/M metagenome (GOLD analysis project Ga0247841, IMG submission 192410) | Freshwater microbial communities from meromictic Lake La Cruz, Castile-La Mancha, Spain - LaCruzMarch2015_18m | ecosystem: Environmental > Aquatic > Freshwater > Lake | place: Spain... | reverse complement strand
GTAGTTATAGATGGGGGGCATACTAATCGGGTAGCTACAATGACAGATATCACTAGTTGGGTGATTGGGATTACAATAGCAAATGGTAAAGTAACTAGTGGTGGCGAACCCAATGCTGGAGCTGGCACAAGATATGGAACATTATCAAATTGCATAATTTCTGGCAACATATCTATCGGGACTTATTTGGGTGCTGGTTGTTATGGGGGCGTACTCTATAATTGTTTATTGATTGGCAATTATAATTCTAGTAATGCTGGGGGCGGTGCTTATTCGGCTATACTTTATAACTGTACAATAGTTAAAAATTCTGCCACTAGTTACGGAGGAGTACACGAATGCAATATTTATAACTGTATTTCGTATCTCAACACACCTAATGCTGATCGTGGGCCTACACCAACATGTTCTTGTGGACCTGGTTATACTGGTGCTGGAAATATTAATGCCACTACTAATCCACCTCAATTTGTGGGCGATACAGATTATCATCTACAGCAAACATCCCCTTGCATAGATGCTGGCACACTCTATTCTTGGATGACAGATCCTGCAGACCCAAGAAGCAAAGATTTAGATGGAAACCCCCGCCTTCACAACGATGTTGCTGATATGGGAGCATACGAAAACCAGTTTTCTGATTTTTCTTCATCGTCTTCGTCTTCTTCTTTGTCGTCATCTTCATCGTCGTTTTCATCAGTATCTTCTTCTTCTTTGTCGTCATCTTCATTTTCGTCAATGTCTTTTTCTTCCTTGTCGTCATCTTCATTTTCGTCAATGTCTTTTTCTTCCTTGTCGTCAGTATCTTCTTCTTCTTCTGAACACCATCTTGACCCGCCATATGATTTAGTCTTTGTTGCCAATGTGTTTGAGAGAAAAATTACAATATCTTGGAAGTGGGACAATCCAGGTCATCTTATAGCAGAACCAACTGGGTTCACTATTGGTAGAAGAATCGGTACGAATCCTTGGGAAGAGCTTTCTTGTTCAATCCCGCCAGAAGACAGGTCGTATGAAGATGTTTTGTCGGAAGAAAATGCTGCTTTGGTGTTTGCCTATGGAAATCCGCTTAGTTATAGAATTAGGGCCTTTTTGGTAGATTAATTGATAAACAGTTACTAATATGACCACTTATTATTCAGAATACGCAGAACTAGATTTAAATGTTTTTTTTTCCGATCCAGGAGAGATAGACATTGTTTTGTCACTTCCTGGCGGGGTGCTGGCTTGGAATAAGACATCGTCAAATTCATCAAGTGCCAATGCCTGCAGATTGCACCAAACAATAGAAGCAACTATTCCGTCTAGTAATCCTAGCCATCAAATTAATCCAGAATCTGCATTTATTTTTAAAAACATTGTTGGTCAAAACATTTTTACTCAAAACTTCAAATCTCCTTCTGTTTATGCAAACGATATTAGCGACCCACGGATAATGTCAATAACCAATGAAATTTTGTCTTTTGTTTATGGCGATGGAAAATTTAATGAAAAAAAACACAAAATAGAAACACAATATATCCCTCAAAAAATAATTTCTGGCAAAAAACCAAACAGAAAAATAGCAGGATACTGTTATTGTAATGACAACAACATATATGCTTTTGAATTTAACGACGAAACAGATTTTTCTTCATCTAGCAGTTCTAGCGATTCGTCAATTACTGTTTCCTTTTCGTCTTTGTCGTCAAGTAGTTCAACAAATAGAAAAAAGTCATCAGAATCATCCCAATCGTCTAAAACATCTAGGTCTTCAGGATCATCTTCTTCGCCTTCGGAATCTTCTTTTCCGTCTTTGTCTTCTTTAAATTCTTCATCATCTTCTTTGTCAAGTTCTTCGCCGTCTTCTTTGTCATCTTCTTCCACAGCATCAACTGGTTCTTCATCTAGTGTGTAAATTATGAACAAAATAAAAAAAATAGTTGTATATAAAGATTTAGGGGGCAAATAATGACAAGTAATCGTTATGTTTCTAAAACTGGTGGCAATATTGCTCCATACGATACTTGGGCGAAAGCATCTCTTACCATTCAGGCTGCAATAAATGTTGCATTGGTTGATGATACAGTATGGATACGAGCAGGTGTATACAATGAAAATAATATTGATATTAAAAAATCTGTTGTTGTGCGAAGCGAGTCTGGAATACCAACTGATGTAGTTATAGATGGCAGAAATGCTGGACGAGTTGTTAAGATGGGAGATACAACTGCTTGGTTAATTGGTGTTACAATAGCAAATGGTTACAACTCCACAATTGATGGGGGAGATTGTGCTGGTGTTTATAGTGGTAGCCTATCTAATTGTATAATTACTAATAATACTGCCACTAGAGATGGTAGTGGTTGTTACCAATCTACGCTTTACAACTGTTTGTTGGTTGGCAATACTTCTGGTGGTAGTGGTGGTGCCGCTAGAGGTGGCATACTGTATAATTGCACAATAGTTAAAAATACTTCTAGTGGTTCTGGTGGCGGAACTGCAAACAGCACTCTATATAATTGCATTTCGTATCTCAACAACAAAGTTGATTATAGCTCTACACCAACATATTCTTGTGGACTTGGTTATACTGGTGTTGGAAATATTAATGCCACTACTAATCCACCTCAATTTGTGAGCGATATTGACTATCATCTGCAGGAAATATCTCCCTGTATTGACAAGGGGTTTAATTATTCTTGGATGTCAGACCCTAATGACCCATATGGTAGAAACAAAGATTTGGATGGCAACCCTCGTCTTTACAATTCCGTAGTTGATATGGGGGCATACGAATCTGAGTGGCTTGAAAGTTCTTCTCAATCTATATCATCCTTGTCTTCTTCGTCTTCGTCATCTATATCTTCGTCATCTATATCATCTTCGTCTTTGTCTTCTTCGTCATCTAGTACGCAAAGATTGTCTTCGTCTTCTTCTTTAAGTAGTAGTACAGAAGAATATGCAAAAATTCTTGAAAAATTAGTGTTTATAGGTAACGATGGAATAGTTGAAGGGTACACGGAAAAAGATTGGTGGAAAAGAATAAGTTATGAAGAAGGCAACAGTTCTAATATAGTTTTGGAATCGAAAACTCCATTTTCTTGGGCATACAATAATCTGCTTCATCGGCTGTCTCAAGTTAGACTAAATGATGGGGTGGTAACCAATAAAATTGATAATGTTCCGAGTTGCAAAACACTATTTATCAACCCAATTTCGGGCAATATGCACATTCTTTCTAACAAAGAAAAAACAGTAGATGGTGATTATATTTATGGCGGTGATTTAATATATTATTCTTATTTTGACAAGGTTTCTGCCAACTTGAGTATAACTTACAATCAATCTATATATGATTTGTTTGGTGCTATGGATATGGTTGTTGACTATGTTCGCAATAAAATATGGATTTGCGACACCTTGAACCACAAAATTCTTGCAATTAATTCAAAAACCAACGATATGGAATATGTATTTTCATCTGGAGATTATGTATTCCCATCATCATTAGCTATAGATGTTTCTTCGGGAACTGTTTTTGCTAGAGCGTATACATCAACAACATTGGAAGAAGTTATTTTTATTATAAAAGATAATAGTCTTTTTTCTATTTTTAAAAGTCCAGGTATAATCGGATTAAAAGATATATATACAATAGACAATTGCCTTGTTGTTTTAGATAGGAATTCGTCTCAATCTTGTGTTTACAGAATTGATTTAGATGATGGAAGCATATGGCAAACTTATGAATGCAAAAACCAAAACATAAATCTTCTTTCTGGGGAATGCCTAAATAATAGCATAATTACATATGATGGCGGGGGGATGGTCAAGTTGATATTAACTAATGGGAACGATTTGGGAGAAACCAATGTAGATTTGGATAATAGGTTTAAGTTTATTCCATCAATATTTGATTCTTCTTATTGGGCATATGCTTATAGGAGTGACGGCAAACATAATTTGGTCAATATTAAGGCGGTCGGATCGGACAAAATTTTAATAAGTAATGGTAGTGCAACCTTTAATTTGCCAGTTGGAGGAAGTATTATTGTCGGAGAAAGAAAACCAATTATTTTAACCGAAGGCGGAAATACAATTATAAAGTTGTCTTGTGACGGCAATCTTGTTGAAAAAATAAAAAATTTGACTGTTCCTTGTGACATTATAGACATTCATATTGCCAATAATGTTGTTATTATTGGCAAAAAAGATCAAAATTATTTTAAAACACTAAATTATTTGTTGATGCAAGAACAAGATTACAATATGGTGTCTAATATAGTTGACATATCGGTGGTTCAAAATGCCAGTTGCCACTATTGGGTCTTGTGCGAAGGAAATAATTTATTCAAGATAAAATGCCTGAATGGTGTTTTAACCGTAAGGGGAATCATTCATATCACATCATTAGACACGATAGTTGGAGTGAGACATAATTTTGAGAACAATGGTGCTATTGTTTTTTCTTCAAGTGGCGTTTTTGAAATATCAGAAAACGGCAACAATTTGGTGTGGCAAAACGAAGGGTTTGCTCAAATTACAGACATCTTTGTTAATCAAGATATTTCAACAATTTATTCCGCCCAATTCCACTATGATTCATTAACAACAAGAAGTATGGCTTTTGATTCTTTTAGAAACAAAATGTGGTGGATAAGTAATTAAACATGAAAACAAGAGAAATGTCATATGTATATTGGGAGAAAACGGGTAATTGCGGCTTGAGAACCAATATTCGTATTGTTCCACTAGCATACAATAACAAAATTTGGGCGTTTGAAGAATGGAACGCCCCAAACGCACTTGCTAGTTCCAGTGACGGGACAACTTGGACAACTGTTAATGGCAGTCTTCCGTTTTCCATCATAGCTTGGGGTGGGTATTCGTCAACTGCAAACGGTATGTTTATGTGTGGTGGCTTTCCAAGTAGTGGTGGCGTAACAAACCATGTGTGGAGTTCCATGGACGGTGTTACTTGGAACCCTTTAGCAGATGCTCCGTGGGCGACAAGATATGGACATTGTTTTACTCTAATGGATCACGGAGCCCCTTGGCAATGGATGATTGTTTTGGGAGGGGCGGGAAGTGGCACATATTATAACGATCAGTGGCATACCTTGGACGGAACAACATGGTATAACCCAACATCAGCCCCAGCATATTCTGCCAGATGGCTTGCAACAGCAACGGCAACTATTTCTATTGGTCCAACTATGGCTTTGTGGTTAATGGGTGGCGAAAATAGTGGTGTAACATATAATGATGTTTGGAAGTGCATTCCGTGGCCGTGGCCTACTTACCCGTATTCATGGAATTGGGAAAGAGTGACTGAACATGCTCCTTGGGATTTTGCGTCTCAATCAATTAGTTCCATTCTTTTGGGTGATAAATTATGGGTATTTGGAAGGGGAAAGATATCGGGGGTTTGCGAAGCTTGGTATAGCTACGACGGCGAAGATTGGACGGAAGCAAACAAACCACCCATTCCGACAACTATGTTTTCAAGAGTAGTGTCTTTCGCAGACCAAATGTGGATAATAGACCACAATGGTGATGTTTGGGCAGGAACAGTAGACTTGCTTGGTTCTTCAAGCACTAGCACTAGCCGTTCCAGCCTATCTAGCATAAGTTCCTTGAGTTCTTTGACTTCAACTTCTGTTAGCTCGTTGAGTTCAAGTTCAATGTCAACTTATGTGAAAACTACATCATCATCTCAATCTTCAAGTACACAGCAACAAACAACATCGTCCAGTAGCATAGAGATTCGCCAGCCTAAATTGTGTTCTATAGACTTAAACAACTATTCTGCAAATGTCAAGGACATAGATTTGTCAAGTACAATTTTTAATTGCAAGGGAACATAAATGGGAACTAGAGAATATGATGATTTGATGTCTTCGGGGTCTTCTTCTTCCCCGTCGTCTGTGACTTCTTCTTCTAGTTCGTCGGCAACTTCTTCTTCCCGTTCATCTGCAACTTCTTCTTCCCAGTTGTCGTCGTCTTCTAGGACTAGTGCGTCGTCTTCGTCGGCAACTTCCACATCTTTTTCCGTTTCGTCAATTAGCTCTCCAAGTAGTAGTCTTTCGTCGCAAAGTCAAATGGAAGACAAGTTGCTGTTTCCCTATTCTTTGGTTATAAATTCAACAAATGGCAATCCGTTGGTGGTGTTCCCTACGGAAAAACAGCATATTGTTGTTGAGGAATTTGATTGCTTATATAGAACTAAAATTGCATCTAGAATGCTTCCAAAAGGGTTTAATAGTGGCTATTTGTTTATTTCCCACAACGAAGTAGGACAAATACCTTTTTCGTTTGAGTCGTTAGCATCAGGTGCAAATTCTTCTTTGTTGCCCTTTGAATACAACACTTCTTTTGATGAAAATAAATTCTTCAACAAGGATAACAAAAACAATATCACCTATATTCTCCCGAATCCGAAAAATGAAGGAAGTGTTATTATTCCAAATTCCTTTGATTCTACTCATCTTCATAATGTTGGAATGGAAATATGGTCAGACGATATGTTTGAAATAAAAAATGTCAGAATTGGAAATTTGTATAATATGTCTTACTCTGGTTTCATTGCCCCCAAAGAAACCTACAATCTTCCATCTTTTTCGTGGCAACATAATACATTCTTGTTTTCGGATTGTTTTTCTGTGTTGCAAGAAAACGGCAATTTAACATTATTTAAATATGTATCCGACCAAAAAACACTAGTGGCTATTAAAACCATTTCGTGCGTTTTGGATTCCAATGGTTTAAATTATGGTTTTTCAAATTTACTATATGTTTCCAAAAGTGGCAACATTTTGGTTACAACACCGACATCAATATTGATAATTAATGGCACTACATTGGATGTAATTAATGTTTATCACATCTCTAATGTTAATTTGTATTGTTGCGACAATAATGGCGACTTCTGGGGAACAATTGAAAATAAGAATGTCATAAAAATAGATACTGATTTAAACATTTATGTTTACAGCACTATTTCTCGTCCTATAAAAATGCTGTTTTCTGATTATCATCAACTGATCTTTATACTGTCTGACGACATAGCATACACTTTCAATCCGTCAACCCAAGTGCTTAAAATTATTGATCAGGCGGGGCAATATGCTTTTAAGGATATAGACATTTATGAAGATGGTTCTGTAGCGATTTTGTCGCAAAACAAAAGCAATAGCAATGTTTCAATTATCAAGGTGTTTAACCCAGATTTGGTGGTTAAGAAAATATTCAACCTGTCTGGAGAAAGGGTGTTCCAAATTCTTTTTTCTTCACAAGGATTTTTGTTCTATTTATCAGAAAAAGATAACAAGAACTACATATCTTATGTTAAGACAATAAACGATGATTCTTATTCCGAAGCATTTGAGAAGGTTAATATAAACAACAATCCTATGTTTTTATATTATCCCCAATCAAAAATGTTTTTGATCTTTTCTTCAGGAATGGTTTATTCGTGTTCCGACAATTTAAAGATTGTGGTTGAAGAAAAAGAAGTTGTGGCAAATAGTAACTCTCAAAGCAATGCAACTAGTGCAACAGATGTGTTAAGGGAAAGCGTTACAAAACTAGAAATAATTGAGATATATGACTCAAAAGAGTCGTTCTATAAAATTTCTTATGCTCCTAGACACAATTATTATGAAGCATTGACCCAACAAAAAGTTAGGATTTTTGTTGGTAGCAAAACGGGGCAAAACGACAGATGGGATAGCGGGGAAATTGAGAGCAACAAGACAGAAATGTTGTACGGCGGGGGAGACAATTTGGAGTCTGGACAAAAATATTTTGTTCACATATTAGTGTATTATAAGGATTATGGGTGGAGTAGCGTTCAAATAAAAGAGTTCGTAAAACCAAAATAAAATGAAAACAAAATTAAAAGAATGTTCAAAATGTGGCAAAAAATATCCATCTTCATTGGAATATTTTTGTGCCGATAGAAGGTTGATAGGTGGGTTGCGGTCTGATTGTAAAAAATGTTATAATAAGTATATAAAAGAAACGAAACATTTTAATTGTAAGTTAATAAAAAACAACAAAATAAGGAGAAGCAAACATGCCCACGCTCACTTGTCGGGAATATAATGGAACCAACGGAGATTTTGTCGGAAATATTTCTTCGTTATCTTTCGGAAGAATTACATCTGGGACACACAGTTCTGTCAAGGTCATAGATTTGGCCTTTATTGGTGTCAGTAGCGTTTCTGGTGTAAAGATAGGTCTAATGAATAGTGGCGGTCTACCAGTAAACGACGACCCGCAAGATATCGCAGAAGACGGGAGTGCAAGCAACGGATATTTCGGGATAGTCCATTCGGTTAATTTTGATCCAGTAATTTCAGCTTCCGCATTAACAAGGCATTTTGCTGGGCTGAACACAAGCGGAACAGCAGGAGACGACAAGAATGTGGAAATCGGGACTAGAGACGACACAACATCACAGTTTGTTTATCTAGATCTTGAAGTTGTTAGCAGTTTTCTTGGTTCTGGAACAGGGTTGTATAAGGTTTTCTTCAATTTTGAATAAATATACAAAATAGAAATACTATTTTGTATATATTTTTTTAAAGGATAAACAATGGCAACTCCTTATTATGTTGCGAAGACAGGAAATGATGGTTGGGATGGGTTAAGCTGGGGAACAGCTAAATTGACCATCCAAGCTGGAATAAGTCTGGCTATAAGTGGCGATACAGTATGGGTGCGTGGTAGCCCATCAACATATGCCGAAAATATTACCATTGGAGATGGCATTGTTGTAAGAAGCGAAACTGGATTGCCCACGGAAGTTGTGCTAAATGGTGGTGGCGTTGACCGTGTGATAACAATGGTGGCATCAAGCCAAGTGATTGGGTTCACAATATATAATGGGGTGGGTGTCGGAAGCAATGGGGGTGGCATTAGTGGTGGTTCTGTATTCAATTCAATTATTACGAACAATTACTGCCAAGGCGGTGGTTATGGTGGTGGAGCATATAATTGTAACCTTTACAATTCACTTATTTCTTTTTGCAATGCAATGCTTGGTGGTGGAGGTGGTGGTGGTTACAACTGTAATTTTTACAACTGCACCATTGTCAATAATGGAGGTTCTGCTGGAGGTGGTGGTGGTTACAACTGTAATTTTTACAATTCTATTTCTTGGAACAACGATCAAGTTGATTATTTTTCTGGGGGGTGGACTAATCAATATTCTTGTGGTGTTGGTTATGCAGGTTTCCATTCAATCACCGATGACCCCCTGTTTGTTTCCGCAACAGATTTCCACTTACAGATTGCTTCCCCTTGCATAGATGCTGGATTAAATTATTCTTGGATGACAGATCCTGCTGATGCGAGAAGCAAGGACTTGGATGGCAATCCCCGTATATGTAACTATAGTGTAGATATGGGATCTTACGAATCTACATGGATTGAAAGTTCTTCTCAATCATCTTCTTTATCTTCTATGTCTTCTTTATCTTCTATGTCTTCTTTATCTTCTATATCTTCGCAATCTTCTTTATCTCCTTCTTCTTTATCTTCTTTATCTTCGCAATCTTCGCAATCTTCTTTATCGTCTTTATCTTCTCAATCAAGATCTGAATCTTCGTCATCATCTTTATCATCTTTATCATCTTTATCATCATCTAGTTCAAGCATTGTAGAACACATATATCCCATTAAAAATTTTACCTATCTCTCAATATGTCAAGATGAAAATTCAATAATTAATCCGAATGTTGGTTGGGATGCAAATATGGGTTATATTGGATATTTTGACAAATCAGAACCAACCATTATTTCTAAACATATAGAAAAACATGGGTTGGTTAGAAACAACATAAATAAAGGAACGATATTCTGCCAAGACGCTGGAAAACTTTTCCATATGAAGGCTGGGGGGGTATCACTAACCCTGTCCCTGCCCTATGACATCCATAATGGTGTTTATGAACCCTTACTTGGCAACACTAATTATGTTATTCAAGATATGTTTATATGGGGTATTAATGTTGGCGAACTATATATTACTCCACCAGGATTGTATGCCGCTTTTACGCCATATGGAATAGAATTTACAATATGGTCGTCCAAAGAAAGATTTTCAATAATAGATACAACGACTACTGTTCTAAAAAATACTGATTTTACTATTGATTTTGCGTGGAACAAGCACGGAGTTTTGACCAATTTTGATGCCAATATGGTTTTGTTTTGCAACGACACCTTGACGGCATGGAGCAAATGTCCAATTGCTAATGACAATTTGAGTTATTTGTATAAAAACGGAAGTAAAATTCAAGGAGCCAATTTTTGTTTGATGGGCAACTTGTTTAAAAAAATAGGTTTGGAAGGAACAATTCGCAGGATAGAAACATACACAACACTTCCTCAAACACATTGGTCGTCCAGCACCAGCGAGTCGTCTAGCCGAGAATATAATATTATTCGTTCTCGCATAGAGTTGCCCTTTTCTTTTACAGCCCTAAACGAAAATGTCGTTAAGTTAAATGATGTTAATTTCCGTACTGTGATAAGAAAAAATATAGACATTTCATCGGCTAAAAATTATGGAGAGTTTATTAACAAATATGAAGGCGATTCTGGGACACTAGTGGTTAATAAAAATCCTAATGTTTCAAAAGATTTGCCACCAGGTTTTGAAGAAGTGTATGAAATTGATTTTAGTTCTTCTAGTTTAAGTTCTTCTAGTTTAAGTTCAAGTAGTTTAAGTTCAAGTAGTTTAAGTTCAAGTAGTTCAAGTTCAAGTTCAAGTAGTTTAAGTTCAAGTAGTTTAAGTTCAAGTAGTTCAAGTTCAAGTTCTAATAGTTTAAGTTCAAGTAGTTCAAGTTCAAGTAGTTCAAGTTCAAGTTATAGTTCTATTAGTTCGTCTTCTAGTAGTAAAAGTAGTAAAAGTAGTCAGAGTAGTTTGAGCAGTTTAAGTAGTGTTTCAAGTTTAAGTAGCGATTCTCCCAGTAGCCAAAGCAGTATTAGTAGTTTGTCTAGTTTAAGCAGTAGTAGTTTAAGCAGTAGTAGTTTAAGTAGTAGTAGTTTAAGTAGTTTAAGCAGCAGTAGTTTGAGCAGTTTAAGTAGCAGTAGCACTTGGAAAGATGTTCGTTACCGTGATAATGGTGATGGTACAGTAACTGATACTGTTACTAATTTAATGTGGCTAAAGGATGCAGGTGTTTGCGGTCATATGACTCAACCAAGTGCTATTACTTATTGTGATGGTCTTGACACATGTGGATATGATGATTGGCGGTTACCATATGATGACGGAGAACTGCGAACTCTTGGATGGCTAAATGGTATTTACGATGGAATATGGGAAGGATTTGCGGGGACACCATTTATAAATGTTCCAGTATCAGCGGGTTTATATTGGACATCTCATGCTGGTGGTGGTTATGCTGTAATGGTACTAACAGACAATGGTTATAGTAACTGGGACGACGATTGGAAAACATGGGCAGTTTGGCCTGTTCGTGGCACACATATATAATTTTATTCTTATTTTGACAAAAAAAACAAAAATTTTAAGGAAATAAAAAAAACATAATGTCAACAAGTTCATCAAGCGAATATGGAGAAAATATTGTCATTAATGGCAATTTTAATGGCAACGCTAATGGGTGGGTCTTGTCTGGTGGAATGCGATATGACGATCACAATATTGTAGCAGAACCAAGTATTATTTATGTCAAGAAAGCGACCCAAATTCTTCCGATTTCAGCAGGAAAATCTTATTTGGTTCAATATGAAGTAATAATTGATGGTAATGCCACATCGTCTTTCTCTCTTGGAAACATATTTATTTCCCACGACGACCAACAAGGGCTATTATCAAGTGTCATAAGTGTAGAAGACACCCAACCATTGATCATCAATGCTGTCGTTCAAGGTGGCAAAATTTATATCACCAATGTTTCTGTTCAAGAAGTGTTTTTCCAAAGTTCTTCTTCATCGTTTGGTTTATCTACTTTATCTTCATCTCTTTCCACCAGGTCAACTTCATCTACTTCTTATTTAAAAACAACTAGCTCAAGCATATCGTCGGAATCTTCAAGTTCTCAAATTAAATCAAGTAGTTCTAGTATTAGTTCATCTTCGTCTTCTCAAACCATAACATCGTCATCAAGTACATCTTCTTTGAGTTCGCATAGTAGCACAAGTAGTTTTTCAAGCATTAGTAGCTTATCTTTATCAAGTATTAGCATTTCGTCTGCATCCAGCATCAGTAGCTCAAGCATTAGTTCTGCTTCTTCGTCAAGCATCAGCAGTTCAAGCCCGTCTTCATCTTCTGTTTCTTCTGTCACTTCCAGATCGTCAAGAACATCATTAAGTTCTGAAATCCTTACTACATCTTCTAGTTTTTCAACATTATCTTCCCTATCAAGTTCTAGTAGTTTAAACAAGGGTTACTTTTTGGTTCCCTTCACTTTTGAGTCTTTAAATGGCAAACAAATATGGTGCTTTGCTAGAAATGAAAATTATATCTATGCAGGAACTGGTCCGTATGGAAAAATAATTAGGTCTCAAGATGGTTACAATTGGGATGATTTTGAAACTGTAAATGATAGCCATATAAGGTCTATGTTTGTTTGGTCAAATGGGCTATTTATAGGCACGGAATCACATGGTAAAATATATGTATATAATTTTTCTTCAGAAATGTTTTACAATTTTGTGCAAACAGAAGATTCTTGCGTAACTTGTTTTGCTGAATATGATGGCAAGCTCTATGCAGGAACAGCACCTTTGGGAGTAATTTACCAGTTTGATGGGGATACTTGGAAAAGAGTATATCAAGCAAATGGTAACGGGGTTAATTCTATGACAGTATATAATAATCTTTTATATATATTTTTAAAAAATACCGAATTTGCTGTTATTTATGATACTTCTACATTTAAAATAATGCCGATAAGAACTATAAAAGATATGCAAGGAGAATTAGAGTTGTCTTCTTCGTCACAATCATATTCTTCCCAATCTTCCTTGTCTAGTCAAGAATTAACTGGATTGGCAATACAAGAATCTTCTTCGTCTCTATCGTCAGAATCAGCATTACCAACACAAACAAACAAGGAAACATTTTATTCCTTTAGAAATAGCAAATATGAACCATTAATAGAATCGGAAAATAAATTTATAAACAGAAGCTTGATAAGAAATATTGAAAACGAAATAACCATAGGCAACATAAATCCAGAAGATGTTGATTTAATCAAACCCGCAATTGGGGTTAAATCCATATTATCATCTTGTTCTGAAAATCTTCTCTATATGGGAAGTGATAACGGTATAGTATTTAGTTATCCAGACGACGAAAATAATGTTGAAATTTTACACCAAAAAGATACTGGTAAGGTTAGACAAATAATAAGTTTGGGTAACGGCAAAATAATAGTTGCTATTGATAATGAGTTGTATTTTATAGATGGTGGTGCAGTTGTAGAAACAGATTTAATTCCAAAAATAAAGAAAAAATAATATGAGCTTTCCAGACCCAACAACATATCCAATAGTTTTTCTTCCAAAAGAAAAAGAAACCATTTTTCTTGCTATTAAAGAGTTTCCTGTTTCTTTTGCTTTTGATGCCCATCCAAGACAAGCCATTATGAATTCTATGGTTGTGGAGCAATTACAAACATTTTTTATGTCTCAAGATATTTATAAGGATGAAAATGTAGCAATATTTGACAAAAATGTTGGGAGCAATATAGAATTATTGGCCACAGATAGAGATATAACCAAAACCGATTTTAGTTTAAAATTTTACATCAATAGAAACGAATTTAAGGCAATAAAATCTGGACAATTGCAAATAGTTAACCAGCCTACTGGAATAGGGGTCAATATTGAGCATTTATTTATAATGGCTAGCAACACTTTTACATTTAATGCCTATAATGATGACGGAGATTATTATTATCCAACCGCATCTTTAAAATTAATTTTTTATCCCTATATTAAAAACACTAGCTATGTTTGGACAGACATAACATTGCCCGATAAACAAAGTACACCCATTGTTATAGCACCTGTTGATTGTTATGGTCTTTTAGATGTCCTTGCGGAAGTTAAAATAAAATGGTATTTAGACCAAGAAAGAATATTGCCAACACCTTATGCACCATTTACCATAGATGACTTCAAATTTGGAATTAGATTCTGCATATCCAATAAAGGAAGTTTGTTCAAAAACGCCGTTCAATTAGGATTAGCAGGTAGTTCCCAAGGCACAGCAGTAGCTACTTCTCTATACTCAACAAACACATTACATGATTTTGACCAAAATGTTTTCCATAAAATATTTTATTGGGGAAGCGGGGAATTAAACACCGATTTGTTTTATGGCAAGGTTGATAAAATAGAAGTTGCAGATAATGGGCTTCCGATACAATTGGGGTCAGAAGTAGCAGTATATATTTTAGATAATCTGTTACCAGACATACATTTTTCGTCATCTAGTTCTTCTTCCATTTCTTCTTCAAGCGTTTCTTCCATATCTTCATCAAGTGTTTCTAGTTTAAGCAGTTTAAACTCAAGCATTTCATCTTCGCTTTCTTCATATTCATCTATTTCGTCTGAAACATCTATGTCTAGTGTTACTTCATCTTCTTCTTTGAGTTCGCTAGAAGTAACAAGTTCTAGTAGCCAATCTCCATCAACTGCAACTTCTGAATCTTCATCAAGTACTGGAATAATAGCATTGTCAAGCTCTTCTAGTTTGTCTTCTAGCACACAAATTAAGACTTGGAGCAGTTCTTCTAGTTCAATTGAAGAAAGGGTTGTTCTGTATTATGGATTTGCAAATGAATACAACACATTTAAGGAAGTTATAGATGAATCTGGCAACGGGCATACAGCGACAATGGGTGGAACACCTCCAATAGCCACTTGGTCTGATGTTGGCGGTATTCACGGTGGCAGATATATCTTTTCTCCTTCTGGAAGTCACATCCAATACATCACATCGTTAAATATGACGGGTTTTGAATCTTTAAATAAAGGAACAATATCTATTTGGGCAAAATTATCTGATGTTTCTTTGTTAACATCTTCATCCTTGTTTGCTATAACCAATGAAGCTTTAGTTGAAGACAAAACAGAATTAATAATAGGGTTTTCCATTGGTGCTATTAAGGAAATAATAGCGTCTGTTTCCGTAGATGGTGAAGTTAAATGGACATTAAATGCAGAATTAACAACTACTTTTGTTGGCAATTGGTATAATTTCGTTCTTGTCCAAGACGGAATTTCCCCCGCCTTATATATTAATGGTCTATTATATCCGTTTACCTTTAGTGTTTCTGATTATAAGTCGTTTTGGATAAATTCTTTGTTTAGTTATAGCACAATTAGTAAGCCACAGCAAATGATGCTGGCAACTACATTGAGAAATTATTTTCCATATAAGGTTCTTGGTTTTTCTGGCGAAATGGATGAAATAAAAATGTGGAACACTAATTTAAGTGAAGATGCTATTTATCAGGAATACTTAAAAATAAGGGGAACAACATAATATGCAGTCAACACCAATATTGGTTTTAGACGAAAATGTTAACATTAACTCTGTCTTTTTAGATAGTGTTGGAAATACTATTCTTATAGGTACGTCTGATGGAAGAATAATTAAAATGAATCAATTTGTCACCAATGCCTATTTAACTGGCGAGAGAAGCATTTTCGCCCAATTGCAAGACGGATTCGGAAATGTTTCAGATATTGGATATTCCAGTTTAACCTATCAATTAAAAGAGCAAATTGTTAAAATATTGGAAGACAAAACATTAGAATTATTAAAGGAAACAATAATATCCTTTTCAGCGTCTATGTTGGAAAACAAGGCTGATGCCATTTTCACATCGCAAGTGCTAAATGGGGGAGAAGATTTTATTGCTTGGACATCTATGGAATGGAAGCAGACGACTCCAACAAACACTTCAACTAGAATTTACGCTAGGAGTGCCAATAGTGTTGGTGGTATTGTGTCTTCAAAATGGTATTGTTTAAAATACACAGACAATGCTGGTTCAATATTTTTGTCTTTGGATGACTTGGATAGTGTTGGTCAATATATCCAATTTAAGATTGTTTTGACAACAAGTGCGATCAACATAACACCTTCCGTATATGATTTAAATGTCTTTTATAAAACAATAACAGCTTCGTTATTTTTTACGCAAAAATATATATTGAAAAAGGAAACTAATGCCCGATCTATTATTTTGACGGCAAATATTATAAAGCCACAATATACTGAAATTAAATTTGGTATTTCAGACGGCAAAACCACGGATTGGGGAGATTATTTGCCAATAGATATAGAGAAATTAACTGAAATACAAAGTGCAATTAAGGATAGAATAAAGGTGGGAATAAAATTGATTTCCCACACCCCATCTAGTTATCCAATTGTTGGCGAATTTGCGTTGATTTTTAAGGGCAACAAGGAAAATTTGTTAAATAAATGAAAAAATCTGAAAACAACAATTTAAAAGATAAATTTGTTTGTGAGTTTTATTCTACTCTCATAATGGGGATTGTTGAGTTGGATAAATTAAGTTCATCTTCTAGCAGTATGAGTTCTTATAGTTCAACAAGTTCCAGTAGCCAGAGTAGCGTAAGTTCATCTTCTATTAGTAGTATTTCTTCTTCTAGCTTGAGTTCAAGTAGCAGTTCGTCTTCCAGTAGTTTGAGCAGTTTGAGTAGTTTGAGCAGTTTGAGTAGCATAAGTAGTATTTCTAGTTTAAGTAGCAACTCTAGTCCAAGTAGCAGTTCTTCGTCAACAAGTATAAGTAGTATAAGTAGCATTAGTAGCATTAGTAGTTTGTCTAGCGTTTCTAGCTTAAGTAGTGCTTCTTCTTTTTCGTCTAGCAGTTTGAGTAGCCAGAGCAGTCAAAGTAGTTTGAGCAGTATATCTTCTTTCAGTAGCCAAAGTAGCCAAAGTAGTTTGTCTAGCATCTCAAGCTTGAGTAGCATCAGTAGCTTAAGTAGCCAAAGCAGTCTATCTTCCAGTAGCCAGAGTAGCATCAGTAGTTTAAGTAGTATCAGTAGTATTAGTAGTTTGTCTTCCAGTAGCCAAAGTAGCCAAAGTAGTTCATCCAGCATTTCAAGCTTAAGCAGTTCGTCTTCCAGTAGCCAAAGCAGTTTGTCCAGCATCTCAAGCTTGAGCAGTCTGTCTTCTAGTAGCCAAAGTAGCATCAGTAGCATTAGCAGTTTGAGTAATCTGTCTTCCAGCAGTATCAGTAGCTTGAGTAGTTTATCTTCCAGTAGCATCAGCAGTATCAGTAGTATTAGTAGTATGAGCAGTTTGTCTTCCAGTAGCATCAGTAGCTTGAGCAGTTTATCTTCCAGTAGCATCAGCAGTATGAGCAGTTTGTCTTCCAGTAGCATCAGCAGTATCAGTAGCTTGAGTAGCTTGTCTTCCAGTAGCCAAAGTAGTTTAAGCAGTTTGAGTAGCTTGTCTTCTAGTAGCCAGAGTAGCATTAGTAGCATTAGTAGTTTGAGTAGCTTATCTTCCAGTAGCATCAGCAGTATCAGTAGCTTGAGTAGCTTATCTTCCAGTAGCATCAGCAGTATCAGTAGCTTGAGTAGCTTATCTTCCAGTAGCCAGAGTAGCATCAGTAGCATTAGTAGCATTAGTAGTATGAGCAGTTTGTCTTCTAGTAGTCAGAGTAGCATCAGTAGCATTAGTAGCTTGAGTAGTTTGTCTTCCAGTAGCCAAAGTAGTTTGTCCAGTATCTCAAGCTTGAGCAGTCTGTCTTCTAGTAGCCAAAGCAGTTTGTCCAGCGTCTCAAGCTTGAGCAGTCTGTCTTCTAGTAGTCAAAGCAGTCAGAGTAGCTTATCTAGTAGTTCTGTTTCAAGTAGTAGTTCTTCTTCTAGTAGCCAAAGCAGTCAAAGTAGTTTGAGCAGTATAAGTAGTTCTTCTAGCAGTCCAAGTTCAAGTAGTGCTTCTTCTTTGTCTTCCAGTAGCCAAAGTAGCATTAGTAGCTTAAGTAGCTCTAGTACTCCGCATAGACTTGAAGTAAAACTTTATCATAGTTCAACTTTAATTGGAACATATGTATCTGCTGCCAACTACAATACAGGAACTGGAATAATATTTACATTTAGTGGAGCAACATTTAGTAGTCAAAGTGTAACTTCCGCTACATTTAGCTCTACATTACCAGATCCTACTTGTGGCAATAATTCTACAATAATATTAAGACTTTACAATGGAACATCATATTCTAATAATAATTTTGATTGGTTAGGAGAAAAAACATGGACTGGAAGTAAAACGGCAATTCAATTAATGTCAATTACCATAGATGTTTGCGTTTAAAAAATGAAAGGAAAAATATATTTTTGTTAAGAAATACACAATATCAACAAATTGAGTTTTAACCCACCATGTGTCCAAACGAAAACAACAAGTTATTTAATGTTCAGTTGGCAGAAAAAGAATATGGAGTATATTTCTACCCCCAAGATAATGCTGTGTTTTCCGCAAATAAAATTTATAAAATATTTGCATTTTTTGAATCTCCCTATATAGACGGGGGGGACGGGTTTGTTTCCTGGAATAAACTCAAGGTTAATTATGAAAAATTTAATAATAATGAAATATATACTTACATAAGGGCATCTAATGTGTCTAACGATTCTAATCTTGTGTGGACTGGACCATTTCTGCAACAAGAATATGATATATCTAATTTAAATCAACAGTTCATTCAAGTAAAGATTGTTATGTCGTGTAATTATTTGAACATAATAAGCCCAATATTAAATTCAATAAATATAAGTTATTTCAAATTGGGTAGTGAAGAAAAGTTTTTTACAAAAACATTTAATTTGGGTTTTAAGCCAAAAAACATAATATTGACTTATAATGGCAATATTCCAGATTCAACTATTATTCAATTTGCGGTGTCTGGTAAAGACAGTACAGATACTAATGATTTTCATATAGTTAATCCCAATACAATAGAAGACATTAGTAAAAACCCAGATCTAAACGACAAAATAAAAATTATGATTTCGGGAGTTGGAAACAAAAATGTCCCATTTATTATTGATGAATTTTCTGTAATACTTTCTGGAGATAAACAAACAATTATATCATGAAACGCACAAATACATATCAATTAGAAAATTTTGAAACGGGGAGTTTTTATTACGCTTCAAGTGATTACAGAAGATTTACAACACTTGACTATAATCTAAAAACATATATTGGTTTGGTTGGCAATGGTGTTTTGAAGGGTTGGGACATTAAAACATTGTCTGCCAGAACAATCAAAGTCAATCCAGGATGCGGGTTTATTAGCGGATTATATACAGAAAGCCCTTGGATCATAGAATCTTCAACTAAAGAGCCAAAGAGAAAAAACCAAGCCATTGCAGATGGGGACGACATATTTGAAGAAATACCAGGATGGTCTGCCCCTAATCCAAATAATTGGGTGGGTGGTTTTTATAATGTTGGTGGGTCAAGCACTTATGATGCGTTGGTTTTTGACAAATTGGGTCCTGACGGAGAAGATAATAATTTTGATGGAGTTGTTGATGGCGTGTTGCAACCCCATTACAAAGAGCCACCAGACAACTATTTTACCAATCCGTTTGTCAAAGCGATTCCAACATCTTTAAGCGTGTTTTATTTGGAAGACGATACAGACAACTATATATTTGCCCAAAAAGTTAGTTTAAGCCCCTACGAAGTTTTTGCTAGTTTTTTTGTTTCTGAAAACGATGTTTCCAACGAAGACAATCTACTTTTGGCCAAAATTAGCGTGAGAAATGGTTATATTTTGAAAATAAGTTATGATGGGGTTTTAAGGGCAAAAGCTCTTGAGTCCGCTACAGAAACAATTACAAAACAATTATTAAAACAGCATATTCATGGTGGTTCTGAAAATTGGGATCCGCCAAGAATAAAGCTTGAAACTGACATAAGACAATGTTTATTTGTTGGCATCAATAATGATAGCAATGTATTTAGATTAGAAACAGAAGATTCTGATTTTATTAATGGTTGTGTTTTTGCAATTTTGTCTTCTAATGAGACTGAACAGGCTGAAGATGTTAATCATAGTCATTATTATGAAATGGATTCTGATGGAAATGGATTCACGCATTATATAAATAGTGCCGAGCCAATACTTTTAAAAGATTTTCATTATCACATCATACAGACCAGTACTATAGCGGGCGAAATGGTTACATCTCTAACGCTAGTTGGGGATTACGATGCCATTCCGCATTCCCATACCGTTAGCAAAGCCAGCACTATTGACAATTTCAACGATATTGTTGTCAGAATAAACAACAATGTGATTAGCAATAAATATTATAAAACATTTATAAAAAACGGGATTTCTTTTGTGGTTCTTAAAAATAATATTTCTAGCTTTAAGAATGGTAAATACACATCAGAATTTGAGCTTATAAACAATACCACATATTCGTTCCAAGAAGAAAGTAATAACATTGCTCGTTTTGTTTCAGATATGATGGCTGATTTCAATAATAAATTCCAATATGAAACTTCTTATATATCCACTACTGGGGCAAGCAAAAAAATAACAATTAGGACACCGTTTGTTTTCCAAACAAATGCAACGCCTGCAAATCTAGAAAATGGAGAAAGTAACTATGTTTTAGCAGACCCAACCCCAATTAACGTGTGGCCATCTGGAACAACTGGATCTGTGTATAAATTTTTAAGTGCCAAAACAGATTTGTTTATACAGTCAATTATTGTTACAAGAAACCTAACCAACAATAACAATGAAGCAATGTTTTTCCCCAATGTAGCCAGATTTACACCAGTTACGGCATTAGAAGCTACGAAATCTGAAGAAATAAAAATAGAGATATTAAAAAATGTAGAAGTTACAAAGTGGTTAAGCTCAAAAAATATTTTCTTTATTGATGCTGAAAATTTTAAAAAGGGTGCATTTTTGCCAGAATATATACCTTTTCTAAATCATATAGAGTATTTTTCTAGAAACTTTGCTCTTTACCAATTTAATACATTTAGCAATGACAGTTCTGACTTTAGAATTGTACCAATATTGTCTTCATTAGATAAGAAACATTATCATAAGGTTTGGGCAGACAAATACGGCAATGGGAAAACAAGCGGAACATATATTGATGACCAAATAGTTATATCAGAAACAGTTCAAGTTACAGTTGACACAGTAGTAACAGAAGAAACTGTTTTGGTGGAACATATTCACGAAATTAAAAATGGAATTGTAATAGGAACAGTAAGCACGGGACTAAACCAATACAATAGTGATGTAGCAACATTGTCTCATAATCACTATCTCATTAAAACATCAAACAACAATTCTACATCTGTCTTTTATGTAGGAGATGATAAAAACGGCAATGTGTTTCTTGGGACATCTAATGGCCTATTGAATAAATTGGTAAGTACTGGTTATGAAATTAATATAGAAGGAAATTTATATTATTATGAAATAGGTAATTTAAATATTTCTTTATTAAGGGCAACTTACCAGAATTTCTTATGTACGCAAAGATACGCTTTGTTTTCTTCAGATTTTGTAAACACTATTGAACCAAGTTTAGTTGCAGGAAGCGAAGTTGAAATTCCTGCAATTTTTGTTTTTACAGAAAAGCTTGAAACAAATTTAGACGGAACAATAACAACAAAAGATTCTAGAGCTTCTATAGAATCCAACATTGTAGTAAAAATTGTTAGTGTTTTTCCTGCGTCTGATTTTAATAGAATAAAATCGGCTTCTTACGAAACATATAACGCAGAAGATGAAGAAATTTTATATGAAAATTCTGACGGCACAATTGTAACAATGGTGAATTTTCATAAACAAGCAATATGGAGCGGTTGCTTGTTGGATGATGGTAGTAAGTTTTTTGTAAGCCAGAAAAAAATTATCAAAAATGTGGTTAACGAACAGGGCGAATGCTGGGAAGAGATTTTAATAACAACAAATCCCTTCAACATTGCAAGAAAAATAATAAGAAGTGGGAACTATCTTTTGGTTTGTGGCGATAATGGAGTAAAAACATCTGAAATAAAAAATCCTTCTTCCTTTATTGACACTAGTTTAAATCTTGATGTTTATGATATAGTAGAATCTTTATCTGGTGTTATTTTGGCAACTACAAAAAATGGGCTTTACAAAACAAGCAATGCTGGTTTTACCTGGAGTTTAGTCTTGTCAACGAGCAATTTAAAAGAAATAACAAGAGATTATGCTTTAGACAAAACAACGATAGAAGATAACCATTTTCATTATCTAATAACAGATATTAATGGCGATGGAGACACTTCTGATGCTTATTTAGAAAGCGGAAGCCCATATCCAATTCAACACACTCACAAAATTGATGCTTGGGCAATAAACAACACATTAGATCATAATCACAATATTATAAGTACTTTGTTTTTTAGAACAGACACAAATAAAATATTTAAAAGTGTGGATTCTGGAAGCACTTGGGCAAATATAACCGATATTCCTTCCCAATATGATGTTGAAACAATTTTTTCTGCTTTTGGAAATCTGTTTGTTGGGGCATTTGATAAATTAATATATTATGATGGTTCCGAATGGCAGGAAACTAGTATAACAAATAGAGTCTTTTCTTTCAACTGGCTTCATAATTTAAATGGATTTTATATTGGATGCGACAATAAGGTTTATATATCTTATGACGGAATTACTATAACGAACCATATTTCTTTTGACGAAGATTTGTTACCAATATGCTTTGTTGACCAGCAAGAAACAAAAAATGGATTTGTTTATAACAATTTAAATCAATCCATCAATTTTAAAGATGTTCTTTCTGTATCGGCACTTGTTACTGTTTCTCAAAACTACGATTTGTTATTGTCAAAAAAGTTTGATTCTTCTGTTCCTTATGATATAATTGTTAACAATTCCACTATATTGTCAACCAAGGATGATATAGATAATAGAACAACTTCTGGTTTTAATTTTGATTTTAACACAGAAACAGGGTTAATTGATTTTGGTGCTAAAACTACACTTTCTTCCAATATTAATTACGGGGATGAAGAAATTAATGTTGAATCAAATACTGGGTTTGAAGTTGGGAAAGAAGTAATAATTTATAAAGTTGAAGAATTTAAACTTACGGGATTGGTTGGCACAGCAGAAAAATATTTTTGGCAAAAAGAAATTAAAAGAAAAATAGCTTCTGTTTCTACTGGCACAATAACCACAGATGCCCCAATCTATGACAGTATAGATGTTGGTTCTACTGTTAGACAGATATATCAATTGACCGAAGAACCTGATGTTGTTGCTGTTTATTATGAAGCATCCCAAATAACAAACATAGGCGAGAAAACTCACGAAGAAATAGAAGACTCTCTTTCTAACAAAAGTATTGATATGCCATTTAAACTTTCTGAAGTTTTGTTGAATAATTTTAATCAATTGTCTCTATATGCAAAATACGGGCTTCCAGCAATAGACAATAGCTTCAAAAATTGGCAAACTTTCTTTATGAGATATGATAAGAACCCAGCAGATGAAAATTACATAGGTAAGTTTTTTGACATAGTACAAAGCAATTTGCAAAATTCGTCCATTTTGACAGGAATTTTTAACCCATTATTGTCTTCTCCTATTAACAAGGTTTATTTTGGAAGAAATGATTATAAGGAAATGGTTTTCGCTGGAACAAACAATGGATTGTATGCAACTATTCCTAATAATAATTTTAATAATAACTGGTTTCTAGTCCCAAGTAATGTGTTTGGCTCTATTTATGATATTATGAGCCTAAATAATTACAATGTTCTTGTTTTGTCAGAAAAAGGAGCTTTTGTTAACCAAAATAGTGCAATGACAGATTGGCAACCTTTATTAGATGTAATAAGTGGAAGTGCGTTTTTTATAAAATATAGATGGATAAATTATGGAAATACAACAAGTAATGATTGGTGGTCTCAATGGTTTTATGAAGAAAATATAAAAGATATAGACTTAACAAACTCGTTCATATTGGGTGGCAAAAACTTTCTTATGATTTCCAATAATAACGGCGATTCTTGGACAAATTCGTTGTTAAAAGACAATAATGGAAAATATTTTACAAATTATGATGCCACTACATTCTTATCTCTGTCTACTGGTTCTGCCTTGTTGGTCTTAAACAATGTATCTCAGGAAGGTAGCTCATTAAGAAATTCAATATTAGAAACAAACGGCATTGGGGATGAATGGAATAATGAAATTTTTAATTTTAAGGGATATGTTTTGGTCATAACTAAAGTAGAAACTACAGAACAAAATAATACAAAAATTACATATGATTTAAAGACAAAAACATTCATATCTGAAAATAGTTTGGTGGGGTTATCTGTTTTCGTTGGCAATCAAAAAACTTACATTGTTTCTAACTCTTGGGACAATATCGTATTAAAAGGCACAAATATTCCATTGAAAGAAAATGACGAAATTAAAATAAATCCCAATAGAGTTAATAGTCTAGTAGAAACAAGAGACCACGCACTGATAATGGGAACAGAAAGTGGTCTGTTTTATGATAAAAATACATACACAGATAGAGACCAAATTGTTGGAACGATTAATGGGACTGGGAAAGAAGCTATGGTTATGGCAATAGATGTGGGTGGCTTTATTGCGTCCATTTCAGAAAGTAGTGCCTTTACAGAAAACACAGCCCAAGAAATTTCAACCACAAATATAGTATGTATCTTGGATAAAAATGTAGATACTAATGAATTGGTTGGTAAAAAGTTTCAGTTTCTAAATGAAATAGTTCCAGTAATATCTATAGTTTCGCCTTTGCCAAACGCTTCTATTGCATCAACTACTGTTACTATAAATATCAGCATTTCAATGTTTGATGTTAAAAGTTCAGGATTTGTAGCTATGCAATTAGATGGGGGTACTATTCAATATTCTAATGCCACTAGTTTTACTATTAATAATCTTGCCTATGGAAAACACAAAGTAACCGTATTTTTAACAGATATTAATAAAAACAAATTAACCAATGCCTTTAGCGAAAGAACTATTTATTTTACAAACAAGTCAAATAATTCCGAACCCTATATAGTTGTAGAATATCCAACAAATAAAGAGATAATAAAATCTACTTCTTTTTATGCAAAAGTAAGTATCTATAATTTTAACACATTTTTTGAAGGCTCTTTGGCTTATATAGTTGATGAAGAACCTATGGTAGTTGAACCTTATCAATCTACTAACCCTTATAATATTTTATTTAATACGCTTGCTATTGGAGAACATACCATTAAGTTTATGTTGGTTGATACAGATAATGAAGAAATTGTAACTAGCCAGACTATTGATTTTTCCTTGTCTAGCGATTACCCCTCAATATTTATAGCGTCGCCAACCAACAACTCAATGATTACAATTAAAGATATTAATTTGACTTACGACATTAGTAATTTTAATGTTCCATCTAACGGGCAGGTAAAAATAACACTAGTAAATACTTCCAGCAAAACATACTATTCCACAGACCAATCATCGTATCAGTTGTTGGGATTAATAGATGGAAGCAACAAAATAACAGTACAATTAGTTGATAATAAGCTGAATAATATTTCGGGCGACTTTGCTTCTTGTACTTTTATTGTTAATGTCAATACATCTTTAGTGTCTACGCCATCTATAGCAATCTTTACCCCAGCAAACGGAAGCATTATTAAAACTGGCGTGGCAACTCCAATATATTTAACTATTGCAAACTTTAATATCCCAGTTGAAGGTGGGATTTTAATCTATATTAATGATGCTTTGCAAACATTCTGGACGAAAACAGACCCATTTTTGTTCACACCTACTACAGATGGAACATATGTGATTAGTGCTGTTTTAGCCAAATCTTCAACAGAAAAACTAACCAATTCTCAAGCAACAGCAACCATAACTCTTGTATCTCAAGCTATTACTGTGGTTACTACGGACAATAGTGCTACAGAAGAGACATTACCTGCTACAACAGCTACTACGCCTACTACAACGCCCGCTACGCCATCAGAAACAACAGTAGCAACTCCAGAACAGACTGCATATATGGGAACCGTGTCGTACTTTACAATAGTTTCTAATTCGGCTTCAAGTGCATCTGGTTTAACCTTAATGAAAATTGGCGGGAACATTGGGCAGGATTATATTAATATGTACTTTAAGATATTTGGAGATTCTTCTACCTTATATGTTGAATATATGACGCAAGTTGAAGACCACGAATTTGATGGTGGGAAAGCTTATGTTTCTGGAAGTCAACAGAACAATGTATATCAAACTTATAATATTTTATCTCAAGTTGGAAATAAAATAGAACTTGTTGAAACTATAGATATTAATGACACTAAAACAAAATTAGATGTTGCCCCTAGCCAGACTATTTTACTTGTACCTAGTGGTGATGAGCTTAATCTTTGGATAAATTTAGATAAGAATTATGGCAACAACGAGCTAGTTGACCAACTTGTATATTTTGATGGCGCACCCGAAACGCCAATGAAGGTAACCAACAATACTCAACGGTCAATAGCTCTTGATACAAATGTTGACCCATCTTGGATTGAACAAGGGACTGCATTAAGACTTTCTAGCGTAAATTTTTCTCCTTTGAAAACATTCAACAACAGAGAAAGCACAACGGAAAGCAACCATTATCATAAGGTTGAGCTAATAGACGGATTTTTAAGTGGCGATATAGAAAGCATAAACAAATTAAATACTGGTTATATTGTTGTCTATGTTAAAAATACTACGGGCTTTGACAACCCAGTTATTATAGCTAATCCAGATTTGTTAAAGGGAGCTGTTATTAGTTTTTACCCAGCTCCAAATTCCATTATCACTTTGTACGATGTTATTGAAGAAATTTATAGCGACAGAATTGTTATTAAAACCCAAGATGTAAACATTTACAACATAGACCACGCAAAACCCTTTGGAGTGGATTTAACTTATAGATTTAATATAGACGTAAAATACTATGGTACAACAACAACCGTATATTTTGAAGATTTTTCTGTTTATAAAACACAAATAATACAGGATGCCTTGTCTCAACAAAACTATATTGATGTT
>Ga0247841_10003808_pt1 | contig 27124 bp, 33 predicted proteins | sample LaCruzMarch2015__2_FD_192410 | JGI IMG/M metagenome (GOLD analysis project Ga0247841, IMG submission 192410) | Freshwater microbial communities from meromictic Lake La Cruz, Castile-La Mancha, Spain - LaCruzMarch2015_18m | ecosystem: Environmental > Aquatic > Freshwater > Lake | place: Spain... | reverse complement strand
AGCTTTTGCTTGGCCTGATCATCGGTTTTCTGTCTTTTGTCGGCTTGACGATCATGGGCGTTCCTTATGCTCTTACCCTGGCGGTAATCGCTGGTTTCTTGGAAATTATTCCGGCTATTGGTCCGATTATCGCCGGAGTCCTGGCCGCCTTGGTGGGGCTAACTGTCTCGCCGGTTATTGCTTTGGTCGTAGCAATTTTTTACATACTTCTCCAGCAGATCGAGAACCATTTGATTGTGCCTAAAATAATGCAAAAAGCGGTCGGACTGCCGCCGGCGATTATTATTATCGCCATCCTTATCGGCGGGAAACTCTTGGGGGTGCTGGGGATTCTACTGGCCGTGCCAGTGACGGCGGTTCTTTATGTTATTTTCCAGGAAAAAGACAATATTAGGAAAGCAATAAAGACAAATGAGCCAGACGTTTTATAACAAAAAAGCCCATTTCGAATATCAAATTATTGAAGAATTTGAAGCCGGAATAGTTCTGACCGGTTTGGAAATCAAGGCGATCAGGGCTGGCCGGGTCAATCTTTTTGGCTCCTACGTCAAGATAATGGGGGGCGAAGCTTTTTGGATCGGTGGAAGTATCGAAATTACGGACGGCGATAATCAGCGAAGCCGGAAGTTATTGCTTCACCAAAAAGAAATCAAAAGGCTGATCGGCAAGAGCCAGGAAGAGGGATTAGCTCTGGTCCCGACTAAGCTATATATGAAAAAAGGCCGGGCCAAGCTTCTGGTCGGAGTCGGCAAAGGACTAAAAAAGCATGACAAGAGAGATAAAATCAGAAAACGCGATTTGGACCGTGAAGCGGAACGAAGTGTGAAAAATTAATCAGATATCTCGTAAATAATCTAAAGTCGTCAAGTCTGTTCTTGATTTGAATACTGACATCCGCAGTATTTTTGACGGTAGAGTCCGTATTGTTTCGATGATTCAATCGATCTCTGATAGCCCCCGTCCTTTCCAAACTGGTTGATTTGGAATGCGACCGCACTATCAATCGCACTCTTTGAGCCTATACTATTGATAAGATTAGTGTCCTTGAAAGGGGAAGTGGTCAGCGTGGTTGTGAATATTTCATACCCCAGTTCCTTGGCATTTTTCAAAGTTTCGTGGAGGCGGAATTCAAAACATTTGGCGCAACGCCTGCCGCCTTCCGGTTCATTTTCCAAACCTTTAATAAACTGATGCCATTTTTTATTTTCTGCGGCGTAATCGTACCTCCCGATCAATGTTAAATCTATTTTCTCGAGATATCCGGTCAAAGTATTGAATCTTTTTTTGTGTTCGGCCTCCGGCTCGATGTTGGGGTTGTACCAAAAAACGGTCAGGTCAAAATTTGGCCTCAATTTTTCCTGGGCGACAGTCAAACAGGGAGCGCAACAAGTATGCAGCAACAGTTTTTGCTTTTGATTCATAATTATACTCAATATTTTCACACAATACTCAACGATCGACGATGAGCGTGTGAAAATAATCTATCAAATTTTCTCTACAATCCTTAATTTTGCACTGCGGGAGCGAATATTATCTCTTGTTTCAGAATCGGACGGAACAATCGGTTTTTTACTGATTATTTTCACGATCGGCTTTTTTCCGCAAAGACAGGGCATTTCGGCCGGGCAGGTGCAGGGGTCGGCCAGCTTCAGAAATGTTTGTTTAACGATCCGGTCTTCGAGGGAATGGAAGGAAATGACTGCCAGGCGTCCGCCGGGATTCAAAACTTCCACAAAGCCGGCAATCGCCTTATCTAATCCGATTAATTCCTGATTCACCTCAATTCGTAGAGCCTGAAAAGTCCGGGTGGCAAAATGTTTTCCATCGGCGTACTTAACCTTCGGCGGCAGCGTTTCCGCAATAATATTTAAGAGATCGCCGACCGTGGACACCCTTCTTGTTTTGCGCGATCGAGTTATTGCCCGGGCGATCGCCTTGCCCCATCGTTCCTCGCCGTAATTGAAAATAATTTGGGCCAAGGCACTCTCGGAGTATCGGTTGATAATATCAGAGGCCGTTAATCTACTTCGCCGATCCATCCGCATATCAAGGGGCTGATCCGGATCGGAAAATGAAAAGCCGCGTTCTTTTTGGTCGAACTGCATCGAAGAAACACCAAGATCAAGCAACACGCCATCAATCTTTTCAATTTTTAATTTCCGGAATATTTCTTTAATATTCTTAAAATCATCATGAATGAATTGAAACTGATCTAACAGCCCGGCTTCGGCAATATTCTCTTTCGCGATCTCCAATGCGGCATGATCCTTATCAATACCTATAAAACTTCCATAGTTTTTAGTTTTAAGTTTTAAGTTTTGAGTTAGAGCGATAGCGAGAGCATGTCCTCCCGCTCCGAGTGTGCCATCGACAAAAACGGGCATCTTTATTTTTCGAAGATATCCGAAGGTTTCCAAAATCTCATTTTTCAGAACAGGAGTATGGGGCATATGGGATGAATCATGAATTATGAATCATGAATTACGAATTATGACTACATCGATCAGCGACTTACAACTTACAACTTACAACTTACAACTTACAACTTACAACTTCTTTTTATCATAAAATTGAAAACTATTCCATCTTGGTATATCATTGTTGAGATGGAAAAAGAGAAAGACGACATTTTATTTTTGGGGACTAGAACAGAGAAATTTCTGAGGGATTTTTCTGAAACATTGCCCGACCCGAAACAGATCGGCAAGGGTAACGAGCGCATGATCGGATCGGCTTTTGTTTATGAAAAGATCCGGGTGGCGCTTGAATATCAGGAAGATCATCTTGTTTTCAAGAATGCGATCTCACGCATTTTGAGACGGAAGTACGCGCTCTGGACTGTCAAGGACTCCAAGCAACTTGTGGCTGATCTCATCAGCGAGCTAGCTTGGGCCAATTATTTGAATCCCGAAGCCCTCGGTTTCGAAACAGTTGTCAAAATAGAGAAAATTGTTGACCGCTATCTGACCCTTCTAAATACGATTCAATCTGGCCATTTTGCCCGGCATGAATGGCAGAAAATGGTTATCGATTGGCTCGCTTGTGAAATAGAAGAAATTTTTTATCCAGTCCTAGAAAATAGAATTATTCTGGACTATGCCTTCGAAGCAATACTCCCCGGCCTCGATCTGGCTGGAAGCCGGCTGAGCCCGGAAGAAAACAAAATTCAACTTTTAATTGCAATATACACACAACTATTTAAACCGGATCTGCCCAAGATTCAATACTTTGTCATAAAACAGATATATCCTGATTGGCAAAGTCCCAATCTCGAACAGATAAAAAAAATCGCCCGCAGCTTTGATCCTTATTTCAATAAGGTCGACCGGGCGATCAACCATCCTTTCCGCAAGAGATATTACGGTTTTGTCAAAAAGAATATTCCTACTTTTATATTATTGCGCAAAGTTATGATGTCGTCAAAAGTCGATGTAGATAAGATAAAAGAGAGGCCGGCAGTTCTAGTTAATTTGATCATAGAAGCTTACAACAATTCTGTTTTGGAATCACGCCGGAAGGTTTGGCGCGGCACTTTCCGGGCCTTGATTTTCATATTATTGACAAAAATTTCCCTTGCCTTCATTCTTGAAATTCCGTTTGACAGATACTTGACTGGCACGGTAGATTATCTTTCTCTGATTATAAATGTTTCTTTGCCGCCCTTTCTTATGTTTGTGGCCGGGACCTTTGTCAAATCTCCGCCGGCCAAAAATTTGCCCCTGATCACCAAAGCGGCCAAAGAAATAATCTCCGGCACGCAAATCGAGGGCAAACCATTCAAACTAGTCGAGGAGAAACCGACCAGAACATTCCACTTTTTCAATGTTATTTATTCGATCTTCACGCTGACGATATTATTGGGAGTAATCCGCTTGCTCCTTTATCTCCACTTTAATTTTGTCAGTATCGTTCTTTTCTTTCTATTCGTCTCGATAGTTTCTTTCTTTTCTTTCCGTATCCGCAATATTGCCCTTGAGCTGGCGATGAAAAGGACGCGAGATGACGCCCTGACTTCTACACTGGAATTACTTCTTTTGCCCTTCATCAATATCGGCAAACAAATCTCCGAAAGGTTCAACCGCTTCAATCCATTTATTATTATCTTAGATTTTCTGATCGAGGCGCCCTTGAAAATTATCATAAAGATTATGAATTCCTGGCTTAGATTTGTTAATATAAAGAAAGAAGAACTGGAATCTTAAGAGTCCCAATATATTCAAATCTACAAATCAACCGCAAATTCTACAAATCAAATTACGATATTATCAATTAAATGTTTCATGATACATGGTATATGTTTCATGATTTGGAAGGAAGTTATGCTAGAAGGGAAAGTGATTTTAATAGTTGATGACGATCCGGCGCTACTGGAAATGTACACTGAGCGCTTGAAAGCGGAGGGGGCAATCGTTTTGGAGGCCAAAGATGGCGAGGAAGCCGTCGCGATGGTGAGGGAGGATCATCCCAACTTAATCTTGCTCGATATTATGATGCCGAAGAAAAATGGTTTTGAGGTTCTGCGCGAATTAAGCAAAGACCAAGACGCCAATAATATCCCGGTAATTATTTTATCCGCCTTGGCGGATGATCTGAAAAAGCAGGAAGGCATGGGCGCCGGCGCTGTCGATTATGTTGTAAAGGCCGAAACTTTGCCTATCGATGTGATTGAAAAAGTGCGCAAAGTCCTGGCCGAGACAGAGAATATCGGAGAAATATAAGAGTTTTTCAAGTACTGTCCTTTCCTCGTCTCCGAACCTTGAGGCGAGAGAGCGATGTTCCCTTTACATAATATAAACTACTAGCTATCATCACTATATGAAATCGTCATATTTCTTACTAGTTTTATTATTTCTATTCAGCTTTGTCAGCGTCGTCTTTTCGAATCTACTTGCCTCCACTGTTTACAAGATATTAAAGAAAAAACTGCATGATTCTGATAAAAAATAAATACCCGGCCTACCCCCTAATGGCCATTTCCATTGTATTATCGGCCTATATCTTTCTAAACGCTTTCGAGCTCGCTTTCAATCGCGATATAAAATACATTAGCGCGATAAGCGAAATCGATCTCCTGACATTCGAAAGCAATAACTTTCTCAATTCATGTTCGGGAAGTAGTTTTTTCAATGAGGAGAAGATGGGCAAGCCGACCATAATTCGCATCACTGACCAGGCCAGAAGCCAAATAGTACCAGCTATATTTCGTAATGGTTGGTTGGCTAGAAAATATTCTCTCCACTACAGCTGTTTTTTGCCCAAAGATTCTAATGTCGATGATTTATTGCTTTACGGTCTGGAAGGAATCCGGACAGTCTCCGAAAATGATGAAATCAATAAGGGTGATCTTATCACCGTCGAAACAGATCAGAAATGGCGGTTTATTTTCCGGGTAGAGGATATCAAAGCGCACTACGACCAAACTTATGTCGTTGAAGATTCAGATAAACCCCGTTTAATCATCTTTCTCAATCAAGACAAGGGGTCATACATTATTAAATCCAATTATCTAGCCACGGAGAAATTCGACTGATGAGAGAAGACACATTATTTATCTTTTTTCGCAATGTCACCATATTTTTTGCCACTTTGATGCTTTTTAAGTATTATTTTTTTCTTCTAATCGCGCCCTTTCATCAGTGCAAGGAGACACTAAGAAAGATACGAATGCATAAGAGGAAAGAGAGCGGCTATTCACCCTTAGTCTCGGTTATTATCCCGGCTTGCAATGAGGAGGTTGGAATTGTGAGAACTCTCAAATCTGTCATGCAAAATAGTTATCCTCATATCGAGATAATTGTCATAAATAACGGCTCTACCGATCGTACCCATGAAGTGGTCACCGAACATCTTAAAAGCCTAGACCAAAATCACAGGATAGTTTATGCCAACAGGGACGAAAAAGGCAAGGGAACCGCTCTCAACCACGGAATTTCACAAGCTTCGGGCGAAATTATCGTTACAATTGATGCCGATTCGATATTGCAAAAAGATGCGATTGAGAAATTAGTCTCTTACTTTGCCGATAATTCGGTCGACGCGGCCGTCGGTCAGGTCAGGATTGCCAGAGGCAGAGGGGTGATCGGATTGCTCCAGCAGCTCGAATATATTTTCGGTTTTTATTTCAAGCGCGCTCACTCTGTTTTGGGCGCCGAGTACATCTTCGGTGGAGCCTGTTCTGCCTTTCGCAAAAACAAGATATTCGATAAACTCGGCGTATTTGAGACTGTCACTAAGACCGAGGATATTGAGATGAGTTTGAGAGTGAGATTCCACGGGCTGAATTCTGTTTATGCCGAGGACGTGGTCTGTTATACCGAAGGCGCTTCAACTCTCACTGGTTTGATCGATCAGCGTTTGCGTTGGAAAAAGGGACGTTTTGATACATTTATCAAATACCGCAGCTTATTTTTTTCGACCGATAGACGCCATAACCGCTTTCTTTCGTGGATGATTTTGCCTTATGCCTTACTCTCGGAACTCCAGCTTTTGTTCGAACCGGTCGGGGTATCGCTCTTGGTCGCATATAGCGTCATTTCCGGAGATTTCATTTCATTGGCGATTGGAGTCTTATTTATCTCAATAATTTACTTTGTGGTTGCCCTTTTCAACCACGAAAAGCCCTCTCCCAAACTATTCTTTCTCTTCCCTCTGACCTGGCCCCTGTTTTACTTTCTAATGTGGATAGAGTTTATCGCCCTAATCCATAGCCTGAAAATATTAATCAAAGGAGAGCAGGTCACTTGGCAGATTTGGGACAGGAAAGGGGTCGAGCTGTGAAGACCAGAGACATTATAATCTATACGGCGATTTTCATTTTACTTTCGGCTTTTTCTATAAGTACCACAACCAAAGCCCTTTTAGGTATGAGCTTATCGGAATTGGCTAAAGATTTATATTCTAAAAATAATAGTATTCAAATAGTTAGTTCAAATACCAGATGCTCTGATTTGCCCACAATCAATCATCTCAGTGATTCTGGCAACACCCAGCTTGCCAAATTGGAGCAATATCAGGCAATTTGCAATTCGTTTGTCTCTGACACGATGATGGTTTTCACCGGCATGCCCAAAGATGATTCGGTAGCGGCCGAGGAAGCCGGAAAAATGGCTGAAACGCTAAAGGAATTTTCGGACTATGGAATTCGTCCGGTAGTGATTGCCGAGCCAATTACTGATTGGGGGCTGATTGACTACGAAGAGTTCCGTTCCGGCTTCTATGATGGTTGGCTTCGGACCTATTTCCGGACTCTGCAGGAATCCGGTGTCACGGACCAGGAAATGGGGACCTGGGTGCCTTTCCCCGAACCCAATCTACCTTATTGGAACCACGCCAATGCTACGCCGGACGATTTTGCCGCGATCGTGAACGATTATCTTGGCATAATGAAAACATATTTTCCGGGAGCCAAAGGGAGCGTCCTACTAAATTCAGCTACCTACGAAACCGATGATTTTGATTGGAAGAGTGGCGAGTATCTCGATCTTAGTCCCTATGTCGCTGGTTTGAAAAAAGAATATATCGATAGTTTCGGTATCCAAGGTTTCCCTTGGATCGCGCCAGCCGGTGAAAGCGGCGAGATCACTGATGCGGGCGAGTTCATCAACTATCGCTTGGCTGTCGATGCGGCCAAAAATCTGGGCGTGAAAAAGATTTGGGTCAACACTGGAACTTTCTCCCGCCGGTACACCGACGACGAAAGAAAAATGGTTTATGTCAACGCTCCCCAACGTGCCGCTATCTTTGATTCTATTTTGTCTGAGATATTGAAGATTAAAAACAATGGTTATTCAGTCTCGGTTAATGTTTTTGCCGAGGACAAGAGTAAGACTGAGGAAGCTTGTGATTGGTCATATCTCAGCGCAAATAATGAAGAGGCCGACAGGATCGTTTTCAGGAACTTTCTCAATGAACTTTACCAGAACGAGGTAGGCGTGTCAGTTTTTAACCAATAGATATCATACTATTTCACACGATAATAAAAAAACAGGCTGCATTACTGCGAGCCTGTTTTTTTATTGCGAGAGATATTATCTGCCGCGGTTGTAACCGCCGCCGCTATTTCCCTGATATCCACCACCGCCACGGTTGCTCTGATATCCACCCCGAGAGCCGCCACGGTCAGAATTCATTGGGCGAGAGATATTAACAGCAATGTTTCTGCCGTCAATTTCTTTGCCGTTCATCTGCTCGATTGCCTTTTTGGCCATCTCAGGAGTTTTGACTTCAACGAAGCCAAAACCACGTGGTCTGCCTGTTTCACGGTCAGTGATGACCTTGGCGCTTACCACTTCGACGCCCTCAACAGCGGTAAAGAGATCTGCTAGCTGATCCTCAGAAATCTCAAAAGAGAGATTGCCGACGAAGAGCTTGTTGTTTTCATCTTGCATAGGATTCCTTCAAATTGCTAATAAAATCGACCTTGTTTTATGACTCGATCGACTAATAAATGAAATCCTAATTAGATGGATAGAGAGTTTAAAACTTTAATTATTATAACATCATAATAAATAGATTGCAATAGCGAGCTGGGAGGCGGTTATTATTCTAGCAGGTGGCTGTCTTGGGGGCGGGAGCAAATGTCGAAATAGCGGGCAGGATCAGGAAGAGAACTACGGCCAACGCCAGCCAAATCAATATTTTCCAATCCCAAACTTTCCGCTTTTTGATAATGCGGTAAATTATTGTAATGATCAGGCCGGCAATGATTAAAATCGGCCCGAAGAATCCAATCGCCTGCAGGATATTTATCCACAAAGGTGTGGTGTATCCGACACACCAGAAAGTAGTTGATTTACTTCTCATATATCCCCTGACTTTTTTATTTTACGGCGTAGACCTTATCTCCTTCACGGACATGATCACTGACTTTAATACCGATCACATCAGCCTTTTTGGCCTCTTCAACATCTTCATGATTGATCTGGATAGAGTCAACTATCTGATCGATATTAGTGACGTGGCCTTTTATTTTGATTTTATCGTTAACCTTGATCGTGTCAGCCAACTCAATAATGCCCACCCCGAGCTTGGAATAATAGTGGACAATTTTACCGAGAACTTTACCTAAGTCCTCGTCTTCAGGTTTTACTTCGCATTTTTCGTCTGCCATTTAACTCACCTCCATTCTTAGTTTAAGAATACACCTTTTCATAAACTTAGCATATATACATTTTTTACGAATGATGAGCTATTTATTGATTTCATATTCCCAGCCCGGTTGCCAGGATTTGGTTTTGCGCCAATCCTCGGCGAAGGCTTGCTGCCAAGTCTTGCCTTTTAATATCACATCAAGGGCTAATTGCGGCCCTTGGTGTGCCACGATGGCGATATGTTTGCCGTCATACTTTTTCATAATTTCTTCCAGAAACTCTGCAACGCGATTTTGCACGTCGATATAACTTTCACCGTTTGGCATTTGCTTATCAATTGATTGCTCTAGCATTGGCGCGACAATTCCCGAGGGCTCGCCGTTGTAATCGCCGTAGTCGCATTCACGGAGGCGAGAATCAATAATAATCGGAACCTTTCCAAAAGTTAACTTAGCCGAGTGAACTGCCCGTTTCAGATCAGAGCAGAAAACGACGTCAAAATTGGCAACGTTGATTTTATTTCTTAGATCAATTGATTGCCGGATACCGAGCTCTGATAGATCAACATCACTCCAACCGGAAGAAATATCCTTCTCATTGTCGGTCGTCGTTCCATGAACAAAATAGGTGATTTTGATAGACATTTTCACTGCTCCTAGTTTTAATTTACTCCGCATACGCCAAAAAATCTAGTTTCGGCGCGTTTCAAACTCAACGATTGTTTGCTAGAATATCCATATGCAGCGGGAAGGAGAGGATTTGTTCGGATGACTCCTTCAAGTGTGTAGACTGTCACACAGCAGCTATCCAGCTGCTCTGCGGTACTTTCACTGTCGACGGCTCTGAGAGTTATCGCCGTGTAGTAAACTGCCTGGTAGAAAGGCAGAGTTTGTACTTGGCCTGGCACGACTGTTCGTTTCGTCCCACTTTGTCTCCGCTTTAGTGTATACTGCATCCAACACCCGTCGCTGCTGCCGGCGGGTGTCCCCCTAAAAATTATGCTCTCCCAATAAGTCAACCGATCAAACGTAATCGGGTATACCTAGTCAAATGGAACAAGTATCGTGACTTTTTGTAAGTAGGAGACTGGAGAATTGAACATTTCAGGATGGGCAAATCTGGCGGCAAATTCTGCCACTATCTCCGGTAAGTATTCCGGAGTGACGTCCTATGTAGTCTTTTCAATAGCTTCGCAACACCAGGGCTAGTTTTTCGCTTGGCGTCTGATAGTCAATTCCCATGTGCAATCTCTCGTTGTTGTAGTAGATAAGATAACTCCCTATCTTCTCGTTCATCTCTTGGATACTCTTTGAATAATACCTGATGCATTCCGTTTGGATTGTTCTGTTGAATCTCTCAAGATGGGCATTGTCTGTTGGTTTTCTAACTCTGGTGTGCCGGTGTCTCACCCCCACATTTTGGCTGAAGAATGTGCCGAACTCGCCTCCATTGTCTGATTGGAGGCAGTTGAACCTGAATGGAGCGGCTTCTCTTGCTCTTAAAACAAACTCCAACGATTGCCCGGCACTGATTTTGTCTGTCGCCATAGCATATGCCCATCTGGAATGGACATCGATTAGGGTGTAAATGTAGCACCGAGTGTAATCGTTTTTCATAATATGTATGGTATCTATCTGGACTAGATCTCCCGGATTCTCTGGGAGCGGCCTGTCGGTCTGAATATGCCATCTTTTCCATTTGGACTTCTTCTTAAGCATACCGTGACGGTCCAAGATTCTGTTGACGGTAGATAGGCTAACATCGATTCTTTGTCTTAGAAGAGATTGGTGGATGACATTACCGCAACGGCCATATTTCAACCTCTCTGCGATGATCTTCTGTTTAATTTCATCACAAGTGGTTTTGGGATGACTTCTTGGCCGCGAGCTTAATGTCTCGATATTACAGTGTGGGTTTCTAGGCGCTTTCTTCATCCATCGGCTCACAGTAGAAGGATGAACGCCGATATGCCTGGCCGCCTTCCTAATACTGAAGCCTCTGTACTTGACTAAGAACACAGTTTCCCGGCGAACCTTTGGCAGATAAGGATTTGTTGTATATGGCATATGTTTCATGATACCGACTTTCTTTGCTGGGTGTTGCAAAGGTATTGAAACATAACATCCTATTGATTTTTCACATTATTTGTGATATAATATAAGTATTGAGGGTGATTTGAGCTTGATTTATGCTCAATCTCGGTGTAGAATGTGGTCTACCTGCTAATCTTTCCCGCCGCCTAATCAAATTGTGAATTAGAAAATTGAACATTGGAATTTGATTAGAAATTAAGCCGAAGGCTCCCCTTTGGGGGAAATTAAGAATTAGAAATTGCGCCCGCAGGGCGTGCGCGGGGGTGTATTAGCTTCGACAGCTGGAACTTTGAAAACATATTGCAAGTAAGTAGATAAGCCGCTTTATAAGTGCTTATAAATTTCAAGTGCAAATACACTTGTCGCTAAAGTGAAAACTGCTTTTGCAAGTCTCGCTTTAGCACCTGTTGCTGCTTAATAACAGCAACCATCCTTCTTGGGGCTACTCGACTTCAAGATAAGGGTGCCATATTTCGAGTTGCAACTTACTCTATTCGCTAGGGAGTATGAACAAGTATTACTCGCGGTAGGGCAAAAGTTTTTCGTTACATTTCGAGCTTCGTCCGAATAAAATAAATGTGGCTAAACTTGTAGATAATATGTTTTTAACCAGTTGGACGCCGGTGCAACTCCGACCACCTCCACCAAAAAATATCCAATCAATGATTGGATATTTTTTGTTATTTTCATGTTAATATTAATTTATGATTTATATCGCGGTTCTAGTCTTTATCATTATGCTCATCACTGCTTTCTGGCAGGGGTCTTTGCTTTGGGCCACTATTATTGGCTCTCCGATAGTTTATTCAAATCCGAAAGCGGTCGAAGATTGCCTTGCTCTGGCCAAGGCGAAGAAAGGAGAAACTGTCGTCGATCTCGGCTGTGGCAACGCCAAAACTCTAATTCATATGGCCAGAAAATTCGTGGTCAAGGGGGTGGGCGTCGACCGCTCGCTTTTTTGCGCTCTCCGTGCCCGGATGAATGTAACACTTAGCGGACAAAGTAAAAATATTAAAATAATCCGAGGTGATTTTAAATCTGCCGAAAGATATCTAAAAAAAGCCGACATTGTCTATTTGTATTTATTAAATACGACTTTAGCTCAAATCGAGGATTGGTTGTTTGATATAATCGGCGACAAAACCAGGATCGTTTCTCTCGCTTTCCAATTCAAAAATCACAAACCGGTTGCCGAGGTGGAGACTTACACTTTAAGACAAAAGACAAAAGCACGATTATATGGTAGAAGGTAAGCCGAAGGAGCCGAAGGCTACCCTTCGGGTCTCCCCTTTGGGGGAGAGTAGAGAGTAGAACCTAGAGAGTAGAATGAGGAATTAAATGGATAAGAAGAGATTAGTTGTATTGTGCGGTCATGTCGGTGCGGGCAAATCAACGCTAGCCCAAAAATTTATTGAGGTTCACCCCGATTTCGTTTTTTGTGACATCTATAATTATAAAAAGAAATATATAGCCGCTGACGGTTCTATCAAACAGTACCAGACCGAGCTATCCTACAATCAATTTCATTCCGATCTAGAAAATATAGATCAGGATGTCGTCGTCGAAATAGGCATAGGCCATGCCAATCCGAATTTAAATCTTTTTAGTAAATTACGGGCAAAATACAATATTAAACTGTTCTTTTGTATCTTATCAGAAGAGTAATGTTTAAAAAGAGTGATGAGAAGAGCGAAAAGAGACCCTAGCCGGCAGATTCATCCGAAATTAATCGAGTCGAAATTCAGGGCTGATTTCCCGGCTGGTCATATGAAACTGGCAACGGAACTCAGTATACCTTTTGAGGAATTGGACATGAGCCTGTCTTTTGAAGATCGGCTTCAAGCATTAAATCGATAGTGCTGAACCGTTAATTTAAATAAAGAAAAATGCTTCACTACAATACTACGTTGTATTGTAGTGAATGGGCTAAGCTAGGGATAGACCCTTCGATTGCATTCAGGGTTTGCGGGCTGAAAACTGATGGCCTCTTGACGCCCCTTCGCTAAAGCTACGGTGGCATCAACCCCTCCATAGTTCGCCTTGGCGAACGACGGGGGGTTGACCCCACTTCGCCAAGGCTACGAGGGGTCTGCGCCCCGACGTCGAGTCGGGGCTTGACAAAATGTAAAGCATACTTTACATTTTCTGTAGAGTGTATTTTGCTCTACAGTCCCGCCGAAGCTTTAGCGAAGGGGGATAGTAATATTTTATACCATGGAAGACAAAGATTTTACAATTGAAAATCATCTTAGACAGCTACGCAAGATGCAGCAGCTTAGCCAGGAAGAGTTGGCCGAGCATCTTGGCATCTCCCGACAATCAATTATTGCCTTAGAGCAAGGCCACACAATGCCCTCACTGCCCTTGGCTGTTTCGATTTGTCAGTTTTTCAATACTGCGTTTGAAGATGTTTTTGAGTTCGAGAGAGAGATGGATCGTCTTTTGGAGGATAGCGCAATTACACCCGCTGAGATCACGAGCGGGATGCCGAAAGTCGATATCAAAGATACCAAAGACGTCGTTGTGGTCAAAGCGGAATTGCCGGGTATCAATGAAGAGGATATCAACATTGAAATCCTCGACAATGTCATGACAATTTCGGGCGAGAAGAAAGAGGAAAAAGAAGAGGAGGAGAAGGGCTATTACTACAAAGAAAGCCACTCCGGCACATTTTCCCGCAGTTTCACATTGCCGGCCGATGTCAAGGCGGAGAAAGCCATTGCCGAGATGAAAAACGGTGTCTTAACCATCCAAGTCCCCAAGATCGGACCGAAAAAGGCATCTAAAGTGAAAATCGCTAAGAAATAATCTTCTAGTGCTAGTAACATAAACTCATAGACCACGATCGTGGTCTATGAGTTTATGTTGGTGTTAAATTTCTATGTAGTTGAGTTGTATAGTTCTTTGCAGACAGCTAATCTATAGATAATATCTAGGGTCTCGAAGTGCCGAGGAGTGACGAATTAGATCGTCATAATATTCCAAGGATTAAAAACCCGCCCAAATGGGCTCAAATCAGCTTGTTTGAAAAGAGTACGAGTTCGGTAATAAAGACACCAGAACAGAGTACAAACTATCAATACTCCGTAAGTATATCATATAAATTTGCGTTTGTCAATAGTGGTGGGGCTGGGCGGACTCGAACCGCAGACCTCTTCAATGTCAATGAAGCGCCCCGCCTGCCTGCGACTGGTGGCCGTTGCTGGATTCGAACCAGCGGCTTCCTCGATGTGAACGAGGCACTCTGCCACTGAGTTAAACGGCCAATGGCGGGCAGGTCTAACCAACTGCCCCGACGATTCTATCGGGACTCCGACCGTAGCGTCGGAGAGCTAAACGACCAACCCTCAACTAAAAAATTAACATAATCCGGGCGAACTTACCACTCTTTTAATCTGAAAATGCTTAAGTTACAATCAGACTATGGATTATGAACCGATTATAGGGGCGGCGGTCAAAGCAGGCGAGAGCATCAAACATTATTTTGGCCAGGCTTTGGAATTGGAAGGCAAAAGTCAGCCTTGCGATTTCCGGACCAAGGCCGATTTGGAGTCGGAAAAAATCATCATTGAAGCGCTGGAGAAGCATTATCCTTCGTTTAATATTTTGGCCGAAGAGTCAGGTTTTACCGATAAAAAATCGGAATATTGTTTTATCGTTGATCCACTCGACGGGACGAACAATTTTGTTCTAGGTATTCCCAATTTCACCGTTTCGATCGCATTGCAAAAGAATCAAAAGACCATTTTTGGAGTGGTTTATCAGCCGGTTACAAATCAAATTTTTCGGGCAGAAAAAGGCAAAGGAGCATTGCTGGATGGCCATAAAATCGAAGTAAACAAAGAAGACGACTTTAGAAACGCCAGCGTCGCCGTCTCGGTTGGCTACGCTTTCTCGGATGAGATTCTGAACATTATACAGTCCCGCTGTTTCGCATTAAAATGCAAACGGTTTATGAACAATTGGTCGGTCGCTTATGATCTTTGTCTCTTGGCACTTGGCCGGATTGAAGTCGAGATGAACTATAACTGTGAAATTTATGATTATGCTGCCGGCAGATTAATCGCCGAGGAAGCAGGAGCGCTCGTCACCGATTATCAGGGGGGTTCGGTGGATGATCAAAATAGCCGTTTCATCGCCACCAACGGCACGAGCATCCATCAGCAATTTTTAGAAATTGTCGGAAAGATCGAAAAGACCTGAAGCGACTCAACTATTTTTGACTACTGCGAATCTCGTCGATCGACGAGATTCGCAGTAGGATTGTGAATGAATTAATTTCGAGTTCGAAATTTTTAGTTTCTTTGGATCTTAACGTTGAATATAAACACAGAATTTGCTACTATTGCTCTGTCGATGGACTTTTTTTGGGGCTGTAGCTCAGTTGGTTATCCCAGCACCAAGCCGATCCATCGGCTGATGCGGGGCAGGGAGCGGTCGCCTTGGCGACAGGTCTGCAGTATGCCTCGTGAAATATAAAAAATTGTGAAGGGCGATTAGCTCAGTTGGTTAGAGCGCTACATTGACATTGTAGAGGTCACTGGTTCGAGTCCAGTACCGCCCACCACAATTTTTTATTTAACGGGGTGAAAGTCCGCCCAGCCCCACCAAAAATACCCATCTCTGACGGGTATTTTTATTACTGTGGACAAAAGCTGTTTATTTCTTATATTATAAGAATATAATTGTTTTACAAAACAAATATCTCTGGTTTGCGATCTAATACAAAAATACAAGCTAGCGCTCGAACGAATTAGCGCTTTTTTAAACGCCGAATGGCACACGAAATGAAACCAAGCGAATATATCAACAACGCTGTCAGAACCGAACGCAAGGAGTATGATTTTACTGAAACAAATGGATTATCTCCCCGTGTTGAGCACGCGGTGATGGGAATGGTGACGGAGGCGGGAGAATTGATGTCGGTGGTGAAGAAGGCCAAAATATATGGCAAAAAGCCAGACGCAGTTGATATTATTGAAGAGGCCGGTGATGTGATGTGGTACCTGGCCGTGTTGGCTGATGAGCTGGGAGTTTCGTTCGAACAGATTTGGGATAAAAATATCAGAAAATTGCGGATCAGATTTCCGGAGAAATACGACGAGAAACTTGTATTGAACCGCAAACTCGAGCAAGAAAGGAGCGAGATTGAAAAGTGACACTTGTGTCATTTCGAGGCGTAGCCGAGAAATCCCATGAAACAATATTATATCTATATAATATCGAATAATTTCCAATCAGTGTTTTATACCGGTTTCACAAATGATTTGATCAGAAGAGTGCATGAACATAAAAATAAACTAATCGACGGCTTTACAAAGAAATATAATATTTCAAAACTGTTGTATTATGAAGTGGCTTGCGATGTTAATTCGGCTGTCGCAAGAGAAAAACAGATAAAAAGTTACAATAGAAGGAAAAAAATTGCTTTGATAAAAACAATAAATCCTAGTTTTATAGATCTTTTTGAGAAAATAAGCGCATGAGATTTCTCACTTCGTTCGAAATGACAGAAGGGTTAGAGTTCAAGACGACAAAAGGATTAAAATAATTTCATTATGACAATTTCACAGGGTAAATTTATTGCTTTCGAAGGGCTGGACGGGTCGGGCTCGACCACGCAGATATTTTTGTTGGTTGAACGACTCAATCGCGAAGGATATAAAACTTTTGCCACCAAGGAGCCGACCAATAATCTGATCGGAGGGCTGATCCGCGGTCTTTTGACCAAGGAGTGGAGCATTTCGAGCGAAGGATTCCAACTATTATTCTCGGCTGATCGCGCCCATCATCTCGATAGAGAAATATTACCCGAGATTGAAAGGGGCAATAATATAGTGACTGACCGATATTTCTTTTCTACTTTTGCTTTCGGCTCGATCGACTTGCCGCTGACTTGGCTTCAATCGATCAACAGCCGCTTTCCATTGCCGGATTTAACAATCCTATTGAAAGTAAAGCCGGAAGTCTGTCTGAAGCGGATAAATAAAAGCCGCAAGGGCACGGAATTTTTCGAACAAAAAAAGAAATTAGAGAAAACCTGGGCCACTTATGAAAAATTGGCTGAGGATAAAAAAAACAAAATTGTTGTCGTAGACGGCGATCGCCCGATAGAAGAAATCGCCGAAGAAATTTATAAAATTGTAAAAAAGAAGTTATTTTGAAATATATTTGGCAGGAAAAATTGGAGAAAAAAGTCAAAGATTATCTGGAAGATTTCTCTGCTTCACATGATTTTTATCATGCAAAGAGGGTAAGAGACAATGCTTTGAGGATTACCAAGCAAGTCAAATGCGACGAGGAGGTTCTGATCGCAGCCGCACTTCTCCATGACACCGGTTACAAAGGTCACGACGACCATAAACATCATTTCCAATACAGTATCGAAATTGCCCGAAAATGGCTACCGGAAGTTGATTTTCCCGCCTCAAAATTGGATGATGTGATAGAGGCGATTCGTTTGCATGATAATTTCGCTTGGGGCCACGATGGGGAAAAGACCGATCACATTGAGACTAAGATTCTTCAGGACGCAGACCGGATCGAAGCGCTGGGAGCAATCGGCACTGCTAGAATTGCCTATTATTATGGCGAGAGAGGCCTGCCGATTATAACTGATAAGCCCGTACCTGAATCAAAAGAAGTCTTTCTCGATCATAGTTTTCTTGATGCGCTAGATCGCATTTCGGTCAAGGATTATGAAAATCTGAATTTTCCATATTCGAAAAAAATCGCCGAGAAACGTTATCAGTTTACAAAGAATTTTTTGATCGAATTGCAAGGAGAACTGAGAAGCGATGATTTGTGAGTTGACACCCATTGTCATCTCGAGCGAACGAAGTGAATCGAGAGATCTTGTGAGATTTCTCCAACCTCGCCAAAGGCGAGGGGTCGAAATGACACATCTAAAAACGAAGGAGTAAATATGGCGCTAAAAAATTCTGACAAAGAAATTTACAATTTGATAAAACTTGAAGCCAAACGGCAGAAAGAAGGACTGGAGCTGATCCCCTCGGAAAATTATACTTCTGCCTCAGTGATGGAGGCGATGGGCAGTATTTTGACCAACAAATATTCGGAAGGCTTTCCCGGCAAAAGATATTATGGCGGCAACGAGTTTATCGATCAAATCGAAATTTTGGCTCAAGAAAGATTAAAGAAATTGTTTAAAGCTGAATTCGCTTGCGTTCAACCGTATTCAGGCAGTCCGGCCAATTTTGCCGTCTATCTGGCAATTTGCCAACCAGGTGATAAATTCATGGGTTTAAACTTACCTGATGGCGGACATCTGACTCATGGCTGGAAAATGTCGGCAACGGCACTATTCTATAAAAGCATTCCCTATCATGTAAAAGATGATGGACGCATTGACATGGCAGAGGTCAAGAAATTGGCCAAAGAACACAAACCAAAAATTATCTGGGCGGGCGGGACGGCTTACCCCTTCAAATACGATTTCAAAGAATGGGCGGAAATTGCCGATAGCGTCGGCGCCTTTTTAGTCGTTGACATGGCTCATATTGCCGGTTTGATCGCGGCCGGCGTTCACCCAGATCCGGCTCCATATGCTCACATCATCACTTCGACAACGCACAAAACTTTGCGTGGTCCACGCGGCGGATTCATTTTAGTGACGAAAAAGGGTTTGAAAAAAGATCCTGAGCTGTCGGCCAAAATTGAAAAAGCGATTATCCCCGGCTTCCAGGGCGGACCGCACAATCACCAAACGGCGGCGATTGCGGTGACGGCGAAAGAAGCCGGAACGGCAGAATTCAAAAAATATGGCTCCCAGATTGTCAAAAACGCCAAAACTTTGGCCGATACATTGATGAGTGGCGGTGTCAAATTAGTCGGTGACGGGACGGAAAATCATTTATTACTCCTTGACCTCGTTCCGGTCAACGGCCCAGGGGGTGGGGTGTTCGGCCAAGTCGCTCTGGAAGCAGCCGGCATGACCGCCAATAAAAATACGATCCCGAAAGAGCCGTCCTCGCCTTTTTATCCCAGTGGCGTCCGGATGGGTACACCGGCGCTGACCAGTCGAGGATTCAAAGAGAGCGAAATGCGCAAAGTCGGAGCTTGGATTTTGCGGGCGATTGATGAAATTAAGAATTACCGATTACCTAGCGATAAAGAAGAACGGGCGGAGTATCTGAAAATGTTTAATTCTGAAATCAAGAAAAACAGAAATCTCAAAAAAATAAAAGCAGAAATCAAGAGCTTGACAAAGAATTTTCCCGTTCCGGGTGTTAAATAATCTTTCGGAGGGTAATGAAGCAATATTTAAATCTTTTGAAGAAAATAAGAGATGAGGGTGTTGATAAAGACAATCGAACCGGTGTAAAAACCAGAGTTATTTTTGGCACCCAAACTAGATATAACTTGGCTGACGGTTTTCCCTTGCTTACGACAAAGAAAGTCCACTTGAAATCAATCATTTACGAGCTTCTTTGGTTTTTGCGCGGTGATACCAATGTTAAATATTTAAACGACCATGGCGTGACGATCTGGGACGAATGGGCTGACGAAAAGGGCGAACTTGGCCCGGTCTATGGGAAGCAATGGATTAGATGGGAAGCGACAGACGGCACAAAAATAAATCAGGTGGCGCAGGTTCAAGACACGATCAGACAAGATCCTGACTCCAGACGGATTATTCTTTCGGGCTGGAATGTCGGAGATTTACAAATGCTTATCAAGGGAACGAAATCTGCTCCGCCGCCTTGTCACCTCCTGTCGCAATTTTATGTCGAAAACGGCAAGCTTTCCTGCCAACTTTATCAACGCAGTTGCGACACTTTTCTGGGCGTACCATTCAATATCGCTTCATATTCACTTCTAACTTTGATGATGGCGCAGTCCTGTGGCCTCAAACCGGGTGAATTTATTCACACGACCGGCGACACCCAGATTTACCACAACCATTTCGAGCAGGTCGAGCTTCAGCTTTCTCGAACGCCGAAAAAATTGCCGCAAATGAAGATAAATCCGAAAGTCAAAGATATTTTTGATTTTGTTTATGAAGATTTCGAATTAGTCGGGTATGATCCCTATCCCGGAATTAAAGCGCCGATCGCAATATAACATTGTCATCCTGAACCTGTCTGCCGACAGGCAGGCTTGATTCAGGATCCAGAATAGCTATTGTATAGATTCCAGATCAAGTCTGGAATGACACAACGAGGAAATCATGAAAAAACCAACAATCAGCATTATAGTAGCGGTTGCAAAAGACCGGGCAATCGGCAAGAATAATGCCTTGCTTTGGGATATTCCCGAAGATCTGGCTCATTTCAAGAAAGTTACTTCTGGCCATCCGGTAATAATGGGCGAGAGGACATATTATTCTATCGGCCGGTCTTTGCCGAATCGGACAAATATTATTCTCACTTTTAACCCAGATCTTCAAGCAGAAGGATGTCTTGTCGCTCGTTCACTTGAGGAGGCTTTTCGGCTTGGCACTGAAAATGACAAAGATGAGATATTTGTTATTGGCGGCGGCATGGTTTATAAAAGCGCTTTACCGTTTGCGGATAAGCTATATCTAACATTAGTAGAAGGAGAGTACGAAGCTGATGTATATTTCCCAGAGTATGAAAAAGTATTCACAAAGGTACTAAGCGAGGAAAGCCATGACAACGGCAGAAATAAATTCAAGTTTTTAGAATTAACCAAAGAGGGCAAGGCATGATTCTCGGTATTGTTGGCTCGATCGCTTCGGGCAAAGATACGGTGGCGGATTATTTGAAAGAAAAGGGTTTCGCCGCATTTTCTCATTCTGATATTTTGCGGGAGATGATGCGGGCGGAAGGAATTGAAACGACAATTCCAAATCTGACCGAGTATGGGAACAACTTGAGGGAAATGAAAGGCCGGGGCTATCTATCGGAAGTGATTTCAGACAAGATTGAAGAGGATAAGAATGTTATTATTACCTCTATCCGCCAGGTGGGAGAGATCGAGTATTATCGTAAACGGTGGGGCAAAAAGTTTCTTTTGATTAAATTAGACGCTCCCAAAGAAATGCGTTTGGAGCGGTTGATCAAAAGGGCCCGTCTCGGCGATGTCAAATCAATGGCGGAGCTGGAGGCCATCGAAGCCAAACAAGCCGATGGTAAGGGTGGCGGCATGAATATGAACAAGTGTTTTGAAATGGCGGACGCTGAGATAGATAATTCTGGTTCGTTTGACGGTTTATATAACAAAATTAATGAAATAATTAAGGAATAAAATGCCAGTCAAAAAATCAGAAAAGAGTGAAGTAAAATATATCCGTCCGACTTGGGACGAATATTTTATGGAGGTGATGGAAGCGGTTTCCAAAAGATCGACCTGCGATCGCGGACGGTCGGGTTGTGTGATAGTAAAAGATAAGCAGATATTGGCGACAGGATATGTTGGGTCAGCGGCGGGAGACGACCACTGTGATGAAGTCGGACACTTATATGAAAAAAGAATCCACGAAGACGGCACGGTAAGTGAACATTGTGTCAGAACTATTCATGCCGAACAAAATGCTATCTGCCAAGCGGCCAAGAATGGGATTGCGATCCAAGGAGCCACTGTGTATCAAAGAATGACTCCGTGTTCGGTCTGTGCCAGAATGTATGTCAACTCTGGGATTAAGCAAGTCATTTGCCAGAAAAAATATCACGACAGCAAGGAATCAGAGAGATTGTTAAAAAAATGCGGGGTAGAGATAAAATATTTATCCGACGAACTACAGAAATACTCAAGGATGTAGAATTAATAATTAATTCTCTCTCTTTACTTTTCTCCACGTAGTGGTATTATCAAACTAATCTATCCAAGCCGTTGACGGGAGTACCGCCCCGGAGGCTTGGCGCAAACCGAAGCGAATCGGTAAATTAAGACCAAAATCGAGATGGAACCGGTCGCCCAAGGCGACCTCTCGAGCAAGGGTCTTTTTGTTTTCAAATGACATTATTGTCATCCTGAACTTGATTCAGGATCCAGCTAATAAATAGATTCCGGATCAAGTCCGGAATGACAAAGGAGCAAGATGACAAACAAAATTAACATCGAAACAGCCCGTCATTCCCTAAGCCACGTGATGGCGGCGGCGGTGATGGAGATGTTCCCGGAGACGAAATTGGCGATTGGTCCGGCGATCGAAAACGGTTTTTATTATGATTTTGATTTGCCCCGGACTCTGATTCCGGAGGATCTGGCAATTTTGGAAAAGAAAATGAGGAGCATTACTGCCGGCGAGTACATATTTGAGTCGAGAAAAGAGCCAAGTGAGAAATCTATCGAGTTTTGGAAGGCGGCCAAGCAAAATTATAAGGTTGAATTAGTGAAAGATTTAGGGAGATCCTTCGACTCCGCTCAGGATGACAGCGGGAGCAACGCTGTCACATTTTACGATATTAAGGATGCCAAATCGGGCAAGATTCTTTTTGTCGATCTTTGCGCTGGCCCCCATGTCGAATCGACCAAAGAATTACGCGGTATCGGCTGGAAACTTGATAAAATCGCCGGCGCTTATTGGAAGGGCGATGAGAAGAATAAAATGTTGCAACGCATTTATGGTCTGGCATTCGAAAGCGACAAAGAACTTGCGGAATTTGTCAAAAACAAGGAGGAAGCGGAGAAACGCGATCACCGCAATCTTGGCCGGGAACTGGATTTGTTCTCTTTTCATCCCGAATCTCCCGGTATGCCGTTCTGGCATGAGAAGGGGATGATCATTTGGAACATTTTGGAAGTGTTTGGGAAGAAGCTTCGCAAAAAACACGGTTATATCGAGATCAAAACCCCGATTATGGCAAAGAGTATTTTGTTTAAAACTTCGGGTCATTGGGATCATTATAAAGAAAGCATGTTTTATTTCGATGTCGAGGAGGAATCGTATTGCATCAAGCCGATGGATTGCCCTTTTAATATCAAGATTTACCAAACTAAACCACGCTCATACCGGGATCTCCCAATTCGTTACACCGAGATCGGCCGCGTTTTTCGCAACGAAAAATCGGGCGAGCTAGCAGGACTTTTTCGTGTGCGCGAAATAACACAAGACGATTCTCATATTTTTGTAGCCAAGGAGCATGTCAAATCGGAAATTGTTAGATTGCTTGAAATGGTCAAAGAATTTTACGGCGCATTGACCTTAAAACCGGAATTTTTCCTCTCGACCAGGCCGGACGATTTTATGGGTGAGATAAAGGCTTGGGATGAAGCGGAAAAAGATTTGATCGAAGCCTTGAAATCTCAAAAAATCGATTATAAATTAAAGGAGAAGGACGGCGCTTTTTACGGACCGAAAATCGATGTCAATATCAAAGATGTTTTTGGCCGATCGTGGCAAGTGGCGACAATCCAACTTGACTTCCAACTGCCTGGACGCTTTGGCTGCGAATACAATGACGAGGATGGCAAGACCAAGACGCCGGTCCTGATTCACGCCGCGGTTTTCGGCAGTTTCGAACGGATGATCGGGATTTTGATCGAACACTTTGGTGGTGTTTTCCCGGTATGGCTGGCGCCGGTCCAGGCGATTATCTTGCCCATCGCCGACCGCCATATCGGTTACGCCAAGAAGGTGGCGGAGGAATTGGCAAAAGACGGGATCCGCGTAACCGTGGACGACAGATCGGAATCAGTCGGGCGGAAAATCCGCGACGCCGAAATGCAAAAGATTCCTTTCATGCTTATTGTCGGGGACAAGGAAGAAGCCGAATCAAAAGTTGCTCTGCGCAAATACGGTGAAGGCGACAAAGGGCAAATGGAAATTCAGGAACTTATTAAGTCGCTTAAGTAACTTAAGAAACCTAAGTCACTTAAAAGAACTATGAATAAAGTCAAATATCTTTTGACTTATCGCTACGCGGAGATTATCCATGATTTGACTGCTAATTTTGTCGACGCGTATGTCCTTGGTCACCTCAGCCGGCTTGGAAGTAAACCCGATTATCGGTCGGCGGACCAGATGATTCAAGCGGCACGAAGTGGGAAACAGTGCATTGTCGAGGCGGTCGGACAAGGCCGGACTTCGGAAAAGGGGGAGATCAAACTTTTGGGAGTAGCGAATGCCTCGTTTGAAGAACTTTTGAGTGATTATGAGGATTTCTTGCGGCAAAATAACCTGCCAGTCTATCCCAAGACTGACCCAAAGATTACAGAGCTTCGACAATTAGCCTATCGTCTAAGTAACTTAAGAAACTTAAGTGACCTAGGCGACTTAATTGAAAAGCCCGCGCTTTTCAAAAATCCGGAAGATGACGCCAATTTTCTCTTGACACTTTGTCATCTAGAAACATTTCTCTTGAGTAGGTAAATCAAAGCGGCCGAGGATAAATTTATCAAAGAAGGCGGATACACTGAGTCATTAAGCCAAAAACGGAGGCAATATCGTGGATTCTAAAAATGAAATTTCCTAAAGGTTTTTTATTTGGATCGGCGACGAGTGCCCACCAGATTGAAGGTGGGCAGAGAAATGACTGGTCGGAGTGGGAGAAAAAAGCCGGTCGCGTTGCTGACGGCTCTGATTCTGCCATTGCCTGCGACAGTTGGAATAAATGGCGGGAAGATATCGCTTTATTAAAAAAAACAAATCAGAACGCTTACCGTTTTTCGATCGAGTGGTCCCGGATCGAGCCGGAGGAGGGCAGATTTTCCGACAAAGCGATCGCTCATTACAGGGAAATACTTCTAGAACTAAAAAAGCAGGGGATCGCTCCGGCGGTGACACTTTTCCATTTCACCTTACCGCTCTGGCTTTCCCGGATCGGCGGTTTTGCCAATAAAAAGTCGGTAAAATATTTCGCCAGATTCGCCGAAAAAATGGCTCATGAATTCGGACAGATTGTTGATTTGTGGATTACAATCAACGAGCCGCAAGCGTATCTTCTGTCCGGATATATCTTGGGGGTTTATTGTCCGGGCAAAAAGGACATTTTCGAGGCCTATTTCAAAGTGAGGAACAATCTCAATTCCGCCCACATCAAGGCATATCAGGCAATGAAACCTCTGGCAAGCGGCCCGATCGGTATCGGCCAGCATTTACTAGCCCTGCAACCGTTGGCGCCCTATTTTCTAAACAAGATCTGGGTCAGGATAACTCACTTTTTTACCACTCACATCTTTGTCCAGCCGATTATCAAATATGTCGATTTCATCGGCATCAACTATTATATGAAGTTCAAACTGCAATTTTGGCATCCGAGAGTTCATACCGTCGCAAAGTTGCTAAATGACTATGGCTGGGGCATCAATCAAGAGGGCCTATATCAGGTCATAATGGAGAGCGCTAGATGGAAAAAACCGATATATATTACAGAAAACGGTGTGGCTGATGCTCAGGATCAATACCGCATTCCTTTTATCAAACAAGCTTTTCAAAATATCGACAAAGCGATCAAAGACGGCGCCGATGTCCGGGGATATTTTCACTGGTCCTTGCTCGATAACTTCGAGTGGTCCGGGGGATACACGATGAAATTTGGCCTATTTACCCGCGACCGTCTTCCTCGGCCAAGCGCCAAGTTTTACGCCGAACAAATCAAGAAATATTCGAGCTAAAAACACATTATTGACATAATTAATTTATAGATTAAGCACATTTAACGCAACCGCTCGCAGTCATTGCGATATCACGGAGTGAAGAAGCAATCTATCACGAAAGATTGCCACGGTCACCTAGGCGACCTCGCAATGACAATATGGCGAACGGCTACCGCTTGATGAGCTCGTTCAATATCCGCCAACGGCGATCTTTTTCGACCCAAGGGATTGGGTCACCGAGTCCGAAGGCGGCAGTACCGGAGCGGGGAGAATACTTATTGATGTATGCTTGGGCAAATTTTATCTTTTTGAATATTGCTACAGTCTTTTGAAAATCTGCCTCGGTTTCTGTCGGAAAACCAACGATGACATCCGTGGACAATTTTAAATTTTTAATTTTAAATTTTAAATCCGAAACAAGTTTTAAATATTGTTCTATAGTATAAGGTCTATTCATACTTCGTAATACTATATTACTGCCCGACTGCAAGGGAAGATGGATTTCTTTTGCAACCTTGGGCAGAGTAGCAATCGCTTCGATAATATCATCACTCATATCCTTGGGGTGATTGCTGGTGAATTTCACAATAAATTCGCCGGGAAGATTGTTAATTTTCTGTAATAGAGTCGCAAAATTATTTTTCACTTTGTCATTTCGAGCCATTGATTTATCAAGGCGAGAAATCTCATGAGATTTCTCACTGTCGTTCGAAATGACGACCGAAGCAGGGTCCTTGTAACTATTTACATTTTGTCCGAGCAAAATGATTTCCTTCTGACCAGTCTCGATAATTTTCTCGATATCATCAAGAATTTCTTTCATCAGCCGAGAAACTTCGCGGCCACGGGTGTAGGGGACGGCACAGTATGAGCAGAAATTGTTGCAGCCTTTCATGATGGGAACCAAGTTGGTAGAGGGTAGAGAGTAGAGAGTAGAACGGCTGTCATAATTGATTTTCAATAGTTTTGATAACTTTTCAAAATCAACGCCGTCCCAGATGAGGCAGCCTTTTTTCTCGAATTTTCTTTGGTCGTCTTTTAGAATACAGCCGGTGATGACAACTTTTTTATTCTGGGCTAGAAAATTCTTGACCAAGCCGAAGGTGCGGTCGACGGCGGATTTCCGGACCGAGCAGTTCAAGAGAAAGATAAAATCGGCGTCGTCCTTGTTAGTTTCCCCTAAACCCAAGCTCTTCAATATCGAAGAAAGCCGGACAGCATCCCACTCGTTATATTGGCAACCGAAAAATTTTATGAAAAATTTCATACAAAAAGTCACCTAGGTCACTTAAGCAGCTTAAGTATCCTAAGTGACATTTATTATTCTAGCTAATCTTCTTTCTTTTCCTCAGCTGGGGTGGCTTCAGCTGTAGTTTCACCCTCAGCACCGGCTTCGCCTTCAGCTTCTTCACCCTTGTG
>Ga0247841_10003807_pt1 | contig 27125 bp, 25 predicted proteins | sample LaCruzMarch2015__2_FD_192410 | JGI IMG/M metagenome (GOLD analysis project Ga0247841, IMG submission 192410) | Freshwater microbial communities from meromictic Lake La Cruz, Castile-La Mancha, Spain - LaCruzMarch2015_18m | ecosystem: Environmental > Aquatic > Freshwater > Lake | place: Spain... | reverse complement strand
ACTATCGGTTTCGTTTGTGCACGGGAACCACCTCGACACAGGGAAACCGATAGTCATTCACGTAAAACTCAAAGCCGATAAAACCGTAGAACGGCTGGATGTCTATGACGCTGGCCTGGAAGGCGGTATAGATCCGGCGCTCCTGAAGGCCGCGGATGACGCGAATATAACCGGCGGCAAAGTGGGCATTATGTACGCCGTTAAATTCGGCAAAGTCGAAGAATTGAATAGAAACATAACGGACATGACGGGCCATGGTTTGCGGACCCGCGCCACTATCGTGCCTATTGAATCACCCGCTGCCTTGCCGGTTGCGGGCGGGAGGGCAGGCTTGATATCGCCGCGAGAACCGTCCCCGATTCTGGTGGAGGCGCAGGTCCCGGCGGCGAAGGTGGTAATCTCTGAATTGCCTCAGGGCACCACGGATATAGTCGTGATGCCGGGCTCGGAGACATATAAGAGCCAGCAATTCGCCCTCGGCAAAGAGATCGACAGAAAATTGAGGAAAGATTATGGTCAATATACGGTACCGATCAATTATGTATTTGCCGCCGATATTGCCGGGCGCCAGGCGGGTATCGAGCAAGCTGTTAAGCAGGCCCTTAACGAACTTATCGGAAAAATAAAAGACGGAGATAAGACGGCGCGGGTAATGACATACATATTGCCCGAAGACGAACAATTCATGAAAGACCTGCTGGATGGGGCCGATTTTGCCGAATACAAGAGCAGATTCACCGTGGTGAAAGAGGAAAATATTCCCCAGAGCGGACTTATAGACGAGGTCATGCATATTATATTGGCCAAAGGACTCCTTAATTACCAGAGATATGAAAATGACGAATACGGGCAAGGAACCAGGCTTTCGGACCAGGCGAAGAGGCAGTTGGCCGATTTCATAAAGACCCTCATAGCGAACCCGGAAGCGATAGATTTTGATCAGGATCCCGGTATCATAAATAAGATACTTAATGGCAGCATCAACCTCAGAATAAGGCCCATAGACTTCAAAGAAGCCCAGGCATGGAAGAAGATGCAGGACGCCGTCCTCAAGTCCCTCTAACTAAAAATAAAAAAGGGGTCTGACCCCTCTTGGTAAAACTTTTTAAAAAGAAGTGCCTGGCCCCTTTTTAGGTTGCAAGGCCGAATGGGAAGTAGTAAAATGGCAACACCAATAAGGCCTTAATAATCAGATAAAATGGATATAAAATTGATAAGGAATAGCGGTAAATCCAGTACGCAGGATACTGATAAGCACTATATGGCCGAAGCGCTGAAGGAGGCCTGCGAAGCTTTCGACGCCGACGAGGTCCCGGTAGGCGCGGTCATAGTCCACAATAACAGGCTGATCGCGAAGGCGCATAACCAGATAAAGATGTTGAAAGATCCCACTGCCCACGCGGAGATGATAGCGATAACTCAAGCCGCGTCATCTCTCGGGAATGAGCGTCTGCTCGACACGACAGTATATGTCACGACGGAGCCATGCGCCATGTGCGCCGGGGCTTTGATACTGGCCAGGGTTAAGAGAGTTGTGTTCGGGGCCTCCGACGCCAAGACAGGCGCGTTCGGATCGGTGATGGACCTGAATAAACTAAAACTGAATCATAAGATATCCGTCACGAAAGGCGTGCTTGGGGACGAGTGCGCCGCGGTGCTGAAAGAGTTCTTTAGAAATAAGAGACAAAAAGTTTAGAATGATATTGCGCGCGCCTGTCCTACTTCGCTCAAAGCTTTTCAGCTTTGAGCTTCGTAGAGACTAGGCGCCGGACTTAAATTGTGTGCGCCTGTAGCTCAGTTGGATAGAGTGTCTGGCTACGAACCAGAAGGTCACAGGTTCGAATCCTGTCAGGCGCGCCATATTAAGTCAATCTTAGGAGTTGGTTATAAGGCCAGCTAGTAGGATTCGAAGCCCGCGAGCGCCGAGCGAAGCGAGGAATAGGCCTCTGGCCGACAGCGAGCGGGCTGGCTACGCAGGCGAGCTCTGCGAGCCGAAGTAGCCGAATCCTGTCAGGCGCGCCATGCACCATTCGCCCTAAACCTGAATAAAACAAATGGTTTAGGGCTCAGGTACATGGCAGGCCAATTTTTAACAAAGAGGCGCGTATGGAAAAAATAGTCAGGGTCTTATTCATAGCTATACTGGTATTGGTGATCTATTCACTGATACCGACGGCAGCGCTTTATCTTGGGCCTTCTCCTAAGCCATACACGAACGAAGAGGCAGCCACGAAGCTTGCCCGGAATGAGGGCGAGGATTTCAAATTCGTGGTATTAAGCGATAATCACTCGGGCCTCGTATTTAACGACAGCGCCACCCTGAAGATAGTCAGAAATATAAACAGGGAAGGCAGATTTAATAAGATCCCGATAGATTTCGTGGCGATCTGCGGCGATATAACATTCAGGGGCTCGGCATGGGATTATTCCGTATTCAACAAAGTCCGCGGCCTTATAAATCGTCCCGTTATAAGCGCTTTCGGAAATCATGATAATGACGGAAGCCCTGCCGCTCTTGCGAGGGATTATTTAGGTTCGAAAGAGTTATCGTTCACCGATAGAAATTCATATTTTATAGTTCTCGATAACGGCACGGACAGTCTGAATGAAGAGCAGTTCGTAAAATTCGAGGTGGAGCTTAAAAAATCCTCCGCATACAAGCACAGATTTATCATTATACATAAAGCGCCGCTTTCGCCGTACCAGCAATCATGGTATAGGCCCGAACTAAGCCCGTGGTCGGATAAGTTTATGCAGCTTTGCGAGAAGTATAAGGTCGATATGGTATTCTCGGGGCATGAGCATATGTTCAAAGACAGCGTTCACGGAGGCGTAAGATATGTAAATACAGGCGGCGGCGGCATGCTCACCACAGTCCCGGCATCGGATGGCGGATACTTGAACTACGTGGTCGTAAGGGTATACGGCGGCTATGTGGATTATGAAGTCCGGAAGGTATTTCCTCCTTTCTGGGAGTATATTTCATATTATCTCTGGAAGGATATCCTCTACGCCGTAAAAAGCGTCCTGATATAGACCTATGCGAATATTGCGCGATTATATACTGAAAGAGTTTTTCCATTCTTTCATTCTCTCCATAGTGGTCTTCACTTTCGTATTCCTCGTCGGCAACATAATTACTCTGGCCAACTATATTATAAATAAGGGCGTCGACGCGCTCGCAGTGCTGAAGCTTTTTTTATTTCTTGTGCCCTGGCTCCTTAGTTTTACCATGCCTATAGCCGTTCTCACCGCCGTTATACTGACGTTCGGAAGGCTTTCTTCAGACGGGGAACTGACGGCTATGAAGGCCAGCGGCGTTGGCCTGACCCGAATATCGTTCCCGGTAATAATGCTCGGGGTGATATTCAGTTTTCTGGCGTTCTTTCTTAATGACCAGGTCTCTCCTAACGCCTCTTTCGCCTCAAGGCGCGTTATAAAAGAGGTCGGTATGAAGAATCCGACCGCCTATCTTGAGGAGGGGACATTCATAAGAGGTTTCGAGAACTATGTCATATTCATACATGAGATAAAGGGGAGTGTGCTTAAGAATATCAGGATATATCAGCCTCAGGAGGGCGAGTCCACGCGCACGATCGTCGCCGAGAGAGGGGAGATAAAAACGACTCCGGGCAGCGAAATAGTCGAGCTTAAACTATATAACGGTACGAGCGAAGAGCCATCTCCTACGGACCCCGGCAGTTTTTATAAATTGAATTTTAAGATATATCATATGACGCTGGACCTTTCAAAGGTGATAAAGAAGGAGAGCGTCCAGAAAAAGACGCGCGAGATGACCGTAAACGAGATAAGGAGCGAGATAGCGCGGTATTCCAGCCAAAAGATAGACACGACCCCGCTTTATGTGGAGATATATAAGAAGATAAATATGTCGCTAGCGTCTTTCGTTCTGATAATAATAGGCATACCGCTCGGCATACGCGCCCACAGGAGCGAGAAGTCGATAGGATTCGGCATAAGCCTGATAATATTTGCGATGTATTGGGGGCTATTTCTTGGGGGTATCGCGCTTTCCCTGCAAGGCGTATTGCCTCCGCTTTTGGGAGTCTCTCTTCCAAACACGGTATTTTTAATATGCGGATTGGGGATATTTATAAACACGGCGAGAAGATAGATGAATAATATTCATGACATAGTGATAATAGGCGGCGGGCCGGCGGGCCTTACCGCCGGACTTTATGCCGCGAGGGCCAGGATGAATGTCAGCCTCCTTGAAAAGGCTATGCCCGGAGGGCAGATACTTATAACGGATCGTGTAGAGAATTTTCCCGGGTTCCCTGATGGCGTATCGGGCCCCGAACTCGGCGCTCTTATGGAGAAACAGGCTCTGCATTTCGGGCTCTCGATAAAAATATGCGATGTCTCCGGGGTAGTTCCCGCCTCAAGCGGAAAACCTTTCGGAATAAAACTATCCGATGGAAACATTCTCCAGACCCTGTCTGTGATAGTGGCGACGGGGGCAGGCTGGAACCAGCTCGGGATACCAGGCGAAAAAGAACTTACGGGAAGGGGGGTTTCATACTGCGCTACGTGCGACGGCCCTCTGTTCAGGGGTAAGGAAGTCATCGTGGTGGGCGGCGGAGATACGGCGCTTGAAGACGGGCTATTTCTCGGGAAATTCGCGAAAAAAGTCACGATAGTCCACAGGAGAGACCGTTTCCGGGCCGCCAGGATATTGCAGGAAAGGGCCTTGGCAAACAAAAATGTCGAATTTTGCATGAATTCAATAGCTCTCGAGGTCATTGGGAAGAATAAAGTCGAAGGCCTTAAGGTTAAAGACGTAAAGAGCGCCGACGTAAAAGAGATAAAAGCCGACGGTGTATTTATATTTATTGGAATAACCCCCAATTCGGAGATAGTGAAGACGATAGTGAAGACGGATGAAAAAGGCTATATAATAACCGGCGACGATATGAACGCTTCGGTCGAAGGTATATTCGCCTGCGGCGATGTTCGGAAGAAATTATTGAGGCAGGTGGTCACGGCTACCGGCGAGGGCGCCTCCGCGGCCGTCAGCGCCCAGAATTACGTCGAGAGATTAAAGGGCATCGAATATAAGTAAGGCCGGAATAATAGTATTGACTCATCCGTCCGTTTCGTGTTAATTTATCTCACAAGCATAAGAAGTCCGAAGACCGTTCAAAATGCCGAGATAGCTCTTCTACTTCGCCATCAACGCTAAATAGAGTGTGGGCTTCGTAGAAATTCGCCGGCTCGTTACAGATGTCTTTAGAAAGTTGCGCCGAGATAGCTCATTGGTAGAGCGCTGCCCTGAAAAGGCAGGCGTAGCAAGTTCGATTCTTGCTCTCGGCACCATTTTTTGCCTTAGCCCTATCCTCCTCGCAAAGAACGACCCCCTGTGATATAATAACCAATATGAAATCAGTATTTAAAGGAAGGCTTCTTAAGATATTCGTAAAGAAGGTGCGATTGCCGAACGGCTATACCGCCACTTTCGAGATGATAACTCATCCCGGCGCCGCGCTTATTATCCCGATGCTGCCGAAAGATAGAGTTATCATGCTCCGCCAGCTGAGGCCGGTAATAAATTCCTATATCTACGAACTTCCCGCCGGGACTCTGGATAAAGGCGAGTCTCCTAAAGCTTGCGCAAAGCGCGAGATAATCGAGGAGACGGGGTATTCTGCCGGAAAACTCACCCGTCTCGGGGTTATCCATCCCGTTCCGGGATATTCGACCGAAAAGATCACGATATTCAGGGCCGATGGCCTCCGGAAATGCGCCCGGCTCGCTGAAAAAGACGAGATAATCGAAACTAAGGTATTCACCAGGAGCCAGATAAAACGCCTGTTTAAAAAAGGGCGGATAACGGACGCGAAGACGATCTCCGCGCTTGCAATGTGCGGTTGGCTATAAGAGGGGTTAACGATCATGGGCAGTGAAAAAAGATATGTGACAGCGGAGGAGATGAGGCAGCTGGATAATAACGCCATAGAGCAGTATGGCATACCGGCAGCTAAACTCATGGAGAACGCCGGAAAGTGCGTGGCGGATAGCTCTATGACGCTCGTTCCTTCCGGAAACGTGGCTGTGTTTTCCGGATACGGCAATAACGGCGGCGACGGCATGGTGGCCGCCAGATATCTTAAGAATAAGAAGTATGATGTGAATGTATTTATCGTCGGCAAACCAAGGTCGATGACCGAGGAGACGAATTCCAATCTCGAAAAACTTTTCTCCGCTGGGATCAAGGTGCATATCATCCCGGATGCGGGAAAATTAAGCGATATACCTGCGCTGGCCGGCAAGACAGACCTCGTTATAGACGCCATATTCGGGACCGGATTCCGCGGCCCCATGGAAGATTTTTATCAGAAACTGATACGGATGATAAATACGCTCGGCGCTAAGATAGTTTCTATAGATATCCCGAGCGGACTTAACGCGGATACGGGGTGTCCGGAGCCGGAAGCGATAATCGCCGACGTCACCGTGACGCTGGGGTATCCCAAGATCGGATTTAAAAATAAGGCCTCGGAGAGATATACGGGAAAGATAGGAATAGCCGACATAGGTCTTCCCGATATCGGAAAACCGGTAAAGTGGAAGACGATAAAGTTAAGGAGCGGAAAGGCCGGCCGGCATGACGCGCGCCACCCGTGGATATTTAAAAACCAGATCCTTAGCCCGGACGCCGCTATAAAGCCAGGAGACACGGTAAAGATAGTGGACCCAAATAACGCGTTTTTAGGGATCGGTTACTACAATCCGAAGTCGGAGATATCGGCGAGGGTATTAAGTTTTGAAGAGAGAGCGATAAACGGGGATTTTTTTAAAGATAAGATATCTGCCGCTGTTGCTAAGAGGAAAGATATATTATTGAAGACCAATGCTTACCGCGCTGTATTCAGCGAAGCCGATTCGCTCCCCGGGCTTATGATAGATATCTATAACGACACAGCTGTTTTTCAGATACTTACGCTCGGGATGGAAAGATTTAAGTCTTTCGTGATCGAAGCCATTAAGGATATAGCGGGCGTCAAGTACATCTATGAAAAGAGCGTATCGCCTTTCCGAAAGATAGAGGGCTTAAGGGATATCTGCGGATGGCACGGCGATAAGGGGCCGGACCTCGCGGAGATATTTGAGCAGGATACGAAATTCCTGATCGATATAGTAAACGGCCATAAGACCGGGTTTTATCTCGACCAGAGAAAAGCGCGCATGGCGCTTCGGGATATATCGAAGAGTAAGAGCGTCCTAGACCTTTTTTCGTACACCGGCGCGTTCGCGGTAACGGCCGCGAAATACGGCGCGAGTTCGGTCCGGGCGGTAGACATAAAAGATAATTGGCTGGAGCTGGGGCGCAAGAACGCCGAGCTTAACGGAGTCTCGGATAAAGTGGAGTTCATAAAAAAAGACGCCTTTAGAGCCCTCGAGGAGATAAATTTATCAGGTGAAAAATTCGACATCATAATACTCGATCCGCCGTCATTCTTAAAGAATCGCGAATCTATGGCCAGCGCTTCCAAGGGATATGAAGAGTTGAACCTTAAGGCGATGAAAGCTATTAATGACGGAGGAGTGTTGGCGACTTTTTCATGTTCGCATAATATGCCGACTGCTGCTTTTTCCGAGCTGTTAAAGAAGGCCGCCGCGGCGGCTCATAAGAAGACCACTATCATGAAGAGATGCCACCAGGCCGAAGATCATCCGATAGTGCGCCAGATCCCCGAGACGGAATACCTTAAAGGGTATTTTCTGAAAGTAGAAGACTTGTAGCTGAGCAAGTGTTATTTATGAAGATAAATAAACTCACCGAGAATTCCATAAAACCTTACGGGCGCATAATAGACTCCTCGTGCGTAAGTGATGACGGCCGCGGGAACAGATTCGGGATATTGCTTAAGGAGAGATCCGAAGGCTGGCGCATAGGCTATCTTATCCTGCGTGAAAAAACGTTAAATAAGCTCGAAAGCCATTCGGATTCATTGGAGACATTCGAGCCGGTAAAAGGCAAGGCCGTCATTGCGCTGGCATTGCCGGGGAGGCCCGATTCAGCCAAATTATTCTATCTCGACAGGCCCGTTGTGTTAAAAAAAAGGATCTGGCACGACGTTTTAGCGTTATCCGCGAGATGCGAGATAAAGATATTCGAAAATATCGAGGTTAAGACTAAATATTATTATTTAAATAAAACTCTTATGGTATAATCACAACTATAAGAGGATGGATCATGCCGGAAAAGACAGACAGAATATTTTTTAAGGCGCGTTTATTTATACGCGCCCTTTTCTTTATTTTCATACTAGCTTCGGCCGCCTGGCCCGGCTCCGCGTACCCCCAGTCATCGGCCTCAAGTCCGGGCCAAAGAGAGCTTACGCTGAAAGACTCCATAGACACGGCGCGGGCTAATAACCGCTCGATTCAGATACAGATCGAAGAGATAGAAGCCGCGAAGGCCGGCATAATGAATGCTCGAAGCCTTTTTCTGCCGCAAGTCACGACCGGACTCGCCTACACCTATACCGGCTCAGTCCTCACCAGGGATGACGCCAGAAATGATAAGAAAGACTCGAGGATATTTACCGGATACCAGAGCCAGAATGAGTTCAGCCTGGGCGCGACCGAATCCATATATAACGGCGGCGCCAATATCGCGAATCTGGAGCAGGCTAAATTAAATCTAAAAGCGCAAAAGGAGACCCTGCGCGCTACCAATCTCGAAGTGGAGTTTGAGACCAAGAGGCTATATTACGGCATCCTCCTGGCCTATGAGACCAAGAGGATAGCCAAGGATCTCGTCGATCAGGCCGCGGCGCACTACGAAGAGGTGAAGCTAAAATTTGAACAGGGAACGGCCTCAAAATTCGAATTGCTTCAATCTAAAACACAGGTTTCGCGTTTAATCCCGCAGCTCGTGAATGCCGATAACGCGATAGAACTTCTTATGGCGGAGTTTAAGAAGCTTCTGGTAATTAAGATGAAGGAAAATATTTCGATTAAGGGAACGCTCGAACCGAAAGAGGTTGAGGTTAAAGAGGATGATCTCCTGAAAGAGGCCTACGCGAAGAATCCGGAGATGATACTGAAACTGCTCGGCATCGAAATAAACAAATGGGCGATAGAATTTGCAAAATCGGGATGGCTGCCGCAGGTAAACGCCACAGCGGGGTATACCGCCATTTCTAACGATCTGGGCAATATGATAAACCAGCGCCATGATAACTGGAATATCGGGATCTCGGCTACGATCGCCCTGTTCGACGGGTTCGCGACGAAAGCTAAGGTCGACGAAGCGAAGGCCAGATATAATCAGTCGCGCCTTTCCGAAGAAGATATAATAGACCGCATAGCGGTCGACATAAAGACCGCCTGCCTTAATCTGTCTGAGGCGAAGGCTATAATAGATTCCCAGAAAGATTCCATCGTCGAGGCGAGGGAATCCCTGAGGCTTTCGGAGGTAAGATATGTTAACGGCGTCGGGATAAATCTTGATATTTTCGACGCGCAAGTGGCTCTGGCCCAGGTGGAACAGAGCCTGGAGCAGGGCATATACGACTATGTTATGGCAAAGGCCGAGATCGACAGGACGATAGGCAGGGAATTTTACAACGAGGAGAGCATATGGCAATGAATATAAGCGAGACGCTGAAGAGTAAGGCCAAGGCCGTGCCACCCGGCAAAAAAAAGCGCATGCTGGCAATTATCGTGATACTGGCTGTCGCCGTCGCGGCATGGGGCGTGTATGGAATTTACAGTAAGGCGGAGCGCTCGAAACAAATAAAGGTCTCCGGAAATATCGAAGGCAATGACGTCAGGATATCTTTCAGGGTCGGAGGCCAGATCGAGGAGCTCATAGCCGACGAAGGATGGGTCGTTAAGACCGGCGATATAGTCGCTCGGCTGAATAAGGACGAGCTGACACAGTTAAAGGACGAAGCCGCGGCCGCGCTGAAGCTGGCCGAATATCAATATCAGCTGGACCAGCTCGACTATGTGCGCGCGGAGAATCTTTTTAAAGAAGGCGCGATATCCGCCCAGCAGCGCGATACCGCGAAGACCAAAGCGGACACAGATAGTTCCAATGTGGATAAATTAAAGGCATCGTTCGATCTTTCGATGACCAGGCTCGGATGGGCGGATCTCGCTTCTCCCTTGAACGGCTATATCATAGTAAAGAGCTCTCTTCAGGGCGAAGTGGTCCAGGAAGGCGCTCCGGTATTTACGGCCGTCGACCTTAACGACGTCTGGGTGACGGCTTATGTAAATGAAAAGGATCTCGGCAGGATAAAACTTAATCAGAAAGCGTATATCTCGGTGGACGGTTTGCCCGGGAAAAAATTTGACGGCCGGATATCGTTCATCTCCCAGCAGACGGAATTCACCCCCAAATACATACAGACTACGGAAGAGCGGGTGAAGTATGTCTACAGGATAAAGGTCCGGGCCGATAATCAAACCCTCGACCTGAAGCCGGGCATGCCTGCAGACGCCTACATCCTTATGGAATAAAATGGCAGTCATAAAGACCTCCAGTCTCACCAGAAAGTTCGGCGAGCTCACCGCCGTAAACGACCTAAATATAGAGATAAAGGAAGGCGAGATATTCGGGCTCGTCGGCCCCGACGGAGCCGGCAAGACGACGACTATGCGCCTCCTCACCGGCATCCTCGACCCGACTTCGGGCGAGGGATGGGTCTATGGTAAGCACATAGTAAAAGAAGCCGAAAGTTTGAAGGACAATATTGCCTACATGTCCCAGCGTTTTGGGCTTTATGAAGATCTGACGGTATCCGAGAATGTCGACTTCTACGCCGACATATATTGCGTCCCCGAAAACGAAAGAAAATCAAAAATAGATGAACTTCTGGGCTTTAGCGGCCTTACGCCTTTCAAGGAGAGACTGGCCGGCAAACTTTCCGGCGGAATGAAGCAGAAACTGGGGCTGGCGTGCGCGCTTATACACACGCCAAAAGTGCTGTTTCTGGACGAGCCTACTAACGGCGTCGATCCCGTGTCGAGGCGCGACTTCTGGCGCATACTTTACGATCTTCTTAAGCAGAAAGTCACGATACTTTACTCTACATCCTATCTGGATGAGGCGGAGAGATGCATGAGGGTTGGGCTGATGAATAAGGGAACGCTTCTTAAATGCGAGACGCCGGATGCCATTAAAAAAGAACGCGGCGCTAAAACGCTGGAAGAAGCTTTTATAGGGATAATAAATGAGTGCGACCGAAAATAGCGGCATAGCGGTAAGCGTAAAAGACCTTACGAGGACTTTCGGCGCGTTTACAGCCGTAAATAAGATAAGCTTTGACGTCAAGCAGGGCGAGATATTCGGCTTTCTCGGCCCTAACGGCGCAGGTAAGTCCACGACCATACGAATGCTCTGCGGCATATTGACCCCCACTTCCGGCGCGGGGCTTGTCGGCGGGTTCGATATAAATACCCAGCAGGAGGAGATAAAACAGCATATAGGGTATATGTCGCAGAAATTCTCGCTCTATGACGACCTTACCGTAGAAGAGAATATAGAATTTTACAGCGGCATATATAAAATACCGAAAGCCGAAAAATCCGAGCGAATGGAAGAGATAATAAAACTGGCCGACATAGAGGACTTCAGAACAAGCCTTACCAAGACCCTTTCCGGCGGGTGGAAGCAGAGGCTCGCGCTTGGGTGCGCGATACTGCACAAGCCGCGGATAATATTTCTGGATGAGCCGACATCCGGAGTGGACCCGATAACACGGGCGAACTTCTGGTCGATCATAAAAGAGATGGCCGGTAAAGGAATAACGGTATTCGTTACGACCCATTACATGGATGAGGCGGAGAACTGCGACCGCATGACGCTAATATATAAGGGGAGCATCATAGCGATGGGGACTCCGGAGGAGATGAAGACAAAATTCATGAAGAACGATATCCTCAACATAGAGGTGCCCGGAGCCGAGGCGCTGATAGACGAAATATCAAAGGTGCCGGGCGTAAAAGACACCGCCCTGTTCAGCGCTTCGATACACGCGGTAGTCGAGGACGCGAAGACCGCGACATCCGGCATAGAGACCCTGTTTAAAAAAGAAGGTATCGGGAAGTACAGCGTAAAGAAGGTCAAACCGTCGCTCGAGGACGTATTCGTTTCATTGATAGAAAATTACGACAAATAAGGTGCCGGCGTGAATCTGAAAAGAGTCTTGGCAATAAGCAATAAAGAGTTCATCCAGATAAGACGCGATCCCAGGTCGCTTGCTTTGGGGCTTCTTATACCGGTGATCCTCATAGTTCTGTTTGGATTCGCGCTATCGCTGGATATCCAGCATGTCCCGATGGCGGTATGGGATCAGGATAATTCTAAGGAGTCGGTAGACTTTCTGCTCAATTTCAAAAATTCCAATTATTTCAAAATAATAGGCTATTACGATAATTATCGCGCGCTCGAAAGCCTGATAGATTACGGCACGGCCATGATGGCTATGGTCATACCAAAAGATTTTTCGCGTTATCTGCTCTCAGGGCAGGCCGCCCCGGTCCAATTGATACTGGATGGAAGCGATTCCAATACAGCTACTGTGGCGTTCGGTTATGTGGCAAGCGTGGTGGATAAATATAACGGCGATATAATAAAGAAGGCCGCCGACACTAATCTGGTCAACCCTACGGCGGTAGCCATCGAACAGCGCATATGGTTCAACCAGGATTTTCAATCGAAGAATTTCATAGTCCCCGGCCTGATAGCCATAATAATGATGATAATCGCGGCTCTTTTAACATCGCTGACGGTAGCCAGGGAGTGGGAGCGCGGCACCATGGAGCAACTCATCGCCACGCCGGTCAGGCCCGCCGAGCTCATCATAGGTAAGTTCATCCCGTATTTCGTGATAGGCATGATAGATCTGGCGATATCCGTTATAATGGGCAGATTCGTCTTTGAAGTCCCTTTCCGGGGCAGCGTGGTCCTTCTTTTTATATTGAGCGCGATATTCCTGACCGGAGCTTTGGGCCTGGGAATATTCATTTCCACCGTAGCGAAGAATCAGCTGATGGCCAGCCAGATGGCGATCCTTACATCCTTCCTTCCGACGTTTTTACTCTCCGGATTTACGTATGAGATATTCAATATGCCCGTGGCCGTGCAGGTGATAACTTATTTTATACCGGCCCGGTATTTCATAAAGATATTAAGGGGAATATATATGAAGGGCGTCGGCATAGACGTCTTATGGCCCGAGACGGTCTGTATGATAATATTCACGGTGATAACGACTAGGCTTGCGATCTACAAATTCAAAAAGAAGATACTATAATTCTGCTTCGCTCAAATGCTTTCGCGTTTGAGCTTCGCAGGAATCACGAAAGAGAAAATAGGACTTAGATGTTCGAGCGCATACTGGCGGTGCTTAAAAAGGAGTTTCTTCAGGTATTCCGCGATCCGCGGATGAAGATGGTTATATTCGTATCTCCGATCGTGCAGGTCCTTATATTCGGATATGCCGCGACGATGGATATAACAAACGCCCCTACGGCGATATACGATGTCGACAATACGAAAGAGAGCCGCGACGTAATACGCAAGTTCGCGAATTCCAAATACTTTGACATAAAGCGCTATCTTTCCAGCGAGAAAGAGGTAAACGAAATAATAGACCACGGCAGGGTCATAGGAGTTCTGAAGTTTGACCGGGGATTCGGTCAGGATATACAGGGTAATCGCCGGGCCAGGATACAGATCATAGTGGACGGCACCGATTCCAACGCCGCGCAGATAATTGTGAGCTACGCTTCGCAGATAGTGGCAGATTATAATAAGGACCAGCTGAAAGTCCGCAGGGAGATATATCTGAAGAGGCAGATCGCCGTGCCCTCGGTAGATCTTAGGGACCGCAGGTGGTTTAATGAGAATCTGGAGTCCAAAAATTACTATCTACCCGGCGTTATAGCTCTCATAATATCTATAATGTCACTTCTTTTATCCGCCATGGCCCTCGTAAGAGAAAAAGAGATCGGGACTATGGAGCAGCTTATAGTCAGTCCCTTAAAGCCGATAGAGCTTATACTCGGTAAGATCATACCGTTCGGTATCATAGCGCTGGTCCAGGTGACGCTCATAACGCTAATAGGCGCGCTGTGGTTTCATGTTCCGATGCGAGGGAGTATTTTTCTTTTATTTATATGCACCGTGATATTTTTACTGACGACGCTTGGTTCGGGGCTCTTCATATCCACCATGTGCAACACCCAGCAGGAAGCTATGATGTCGGTATTCCTGTTCTATTTTCCGGCTACCCTACTGTCAGGATTTGCGTATCCTATAGCGAATATGCCAAAGATCATACAGTACATTACGTATATCAATCCTTTAAGGTATTATCTCGTTATACTCAGAAGCGTATTTTTAAAGGGCGTCGGCATACAAGTGTTATGGACCGAGGCTGCGGCGTTGCTCATACTGGGCATCGGGGTCATAACTTTAAGCGCCACGAGATTTAAAAAGACGCTCGGATAATGGCGAGCGCTTAGTTTAACCTTTCGTCTAACCGCGGCGGTTAGACGAAAGCGGTCGGACGAATTTAACAGGATCTTGTGATATAATGGCGATATGGACAGAAATATAGTAGATAAAAAATTTGCGGAATGGACCTCAGGGCTCGGGCCGAAAGAGGCAAGGATATCGATATTTAATCACATACGCGATATTCCTTACGCGATAATACCGGAATTAAGGAGCCCCGAAGACGGGCCATCCGGGATCCTCGAGAAAAATCACGGGTCCTGTCAGCCTAAACACTGGCTGATGGCGGTTTTATTTAAAAAATTGAACATACCGGTAAAGTACGCGACGTATCCTTTCAGGTGGGAAGATTGCGGTATAAAATTCCCTCCCGATCTCGACGGCATGGTTAAGCATCCTCCGGTCTCTTACCATCTCGCCCTCAAGGCTTTTATTGACGGGCGGTGGATACCGGTGGACGCGACATATGACCTCCCGCTGGCCAAGGCGGGTTTTCCGGTTACTGAGAGTTGGGACGGCGTAAGCCCGACCAAGAACGCCGTTAAAGCGATAGAGGAAGTTCTTCACGATACGCCGGAAGAGAGGGTCCGGTACGAGGCCGAAAAGAAAATGCATCATACCGAGGCCCAGAAGGCGGCATCGGTGAAATTTATAGAAAAATTAAACGATTGGCTAGAATCTGCGCGGAAAACGAAAGGGACGGTGTAGAGATGAAGAAGACAAAACTAAAGAAGATCGGGATACTTACGGCAGGCGGAGATTGTCCGGGCTTAAACCCTGTCATACGCGTGGTGACCAAGGCCGCGATAAATGAATATGGTCTGGAGGTCATTGGGTTTAAAGACGGCTACGCGGGTCTGGTCAATAACGATTTCATAACGCTGCGTAACAGGGATGTCTCAGGCATATTAAATACAGGCGGCACAATACTCGGCACATCGAATATAGCGAATCCGTACCGGTTTCCTTCCACTAAGGATTGTAAGACCGTAATAACCGACCGCTCGAAAGATGCGATAGCGAATTACGCGAAACACTCGCTAGACGCTCTTATAGTGGTAGGCGGCGACGGAACGCTTTCGATAGCGTCTAAACTTATGAAGGATGGTCTTAATATCGTCGCGGTGCCGAAGACGATAGATAACGATCTTTCCGAGACCGACCTTACGTTCGGATTTGAATCCGCGGTAGTTACGGCTACTGAAGCGATAGATAAACTTCACTCTACGGCGCAGTCCCACCATCGGGTCATGATATTGGAGCTCATGGGCCGTTACGCGGGCTGGATCACTCTATATGCCGGAGTAGCTGGCGGCGGCGACGTGATATTGATACCGGAGATACCGTATGATATAGACAAAATATGCAAAAAGCTCGAAGAGCGCAGTAAATCCGGAAAGCGCTTCAGTATAATAGTCACCGCGGAAGGGGCCAAGCCCAAAGGCGGGAAGATGACCGTCCAGAGGGTGGTCGAAGGATCTACGGATAAACTCAGGCTCGGAGGAGTCGCGTATGTAATAGGAGCGGCAATCGAGAAGAAGACCTGTCTTGAAACACGCGCCACGGTGTTGGGTCATATACAGCGAGGCGGGACGCCGACGGCGTTCGACAGGAATCTGGCTACGAGGTTTGGATACACAGCTCTCAAGCTTGCGGTGGAGGGGAAATTTGGACAGATGGCAGCGCTTCAAAACGGCCGCATGACGGGCGCGCTCATTTCTAAGGCAATAGGTAAATTAAAAATTGTGCCTCGCGACCATCCCATGATAGAGATGGCCCGCGCTCTCGGCACCAGCTTCGGCGATTAACCGCGTTGAGCCGACGCAGCTCGACGCGGTTAATTGAGTTAGAATGTAGCGTCGAGCTGCGTCGGCTCAACGAATAGGAGGGGTTATGGGGAAAAGGTTATTGGTAGTGTGTCTGGTGGTATGTATGGTTATCGGTTCTTCCGTATCGTGCTATGCCGCGTCTCAGGGGCTCGCGGAAGGCATGGGAAAGAAGTTGGTCCGCGGCGTTGTTAACGCTCTAACGGGCTGGGTCGAGATACCGGCCAGGATAGCGCAGGGCTATAATGACGGTATGTGCGGCGATAAGAATAATAAATTCGGCGGAGTTTTTACCGGAATATTTTTAGGCATCTGGAACGGAGTGGGCAGGACGGTATCCGGGGCCAGCGATATAGTCGGTTTCTGGGCGGCCGATCCGAAAAGTAACGACGGCATAGGGATACCGCTCGAGACGGAGTATGCGTGGGAATCCGCGGCGCCGTACGATCTTACGAGTCCGAATTTCGGCGAGGCTACTATCGTGCCGATGGGAAATAAACTGGGCAGAGGCCTCGGAAACGCGTTTTTAGGATTTGTCGAGTTACCCGGACAGATAATGAAGGGGCTGAAGCTGCATGCTCCTGACTTAGGGATAATAAAAGGATTATGGTATTGGTACAGCCGCGAGGTCGACGGCATCTCCGACATCGTTTCATGCGTTTTGCCAAATCCGAAGAGCACGATGGCTCTTGCCTTTGACGAGAAATGGCCCTGGAGCGCTCTCGGGGATACTTTAAAATAGAAGACAGAATTTTAAAACATAGGAGGTGGACATGAAAAAGTATGTGGCGGTTGTGGTGGCAGCGGTGTTTCTGGTGCTTTCGCTGGCGTGCGTTCCTGTCTATGCAAATGATAATGTCATAGACAAGACCGGAGACTGGTGGGCGACCAGAGGGAAACAGGAGCCCGAAAAGGGCCTGATATTGGCCCAGCGCCGGGCTGAGAGAGCCGCTAAGAAGGCGGATAAAGAGATGAAGAAGGCCACGAAGAACATGCAAAAAGACATGAAGAAGGCCTGGGGAAAGTAGGACAATTAAGTAAAGCTATTCACCCTGTTTCTTCTTAAAGATATCGCCGAGGAATTTCGCCCCCTCGGCGATTATCTTTTCCTTGACTTGATTCATATAGGGTTTGGCAAGCGTAACGAGCGCTTCCTGCAGGCCCTTTATTTGCGGCTTTTCCACCGATCCGGTTACCTGAAAGCTCAGGTCGAGCGGATCGGTCCCGTTAAGGCCCTCGCATACGATCGACATAGGCATAAAGCCGAACGCGAGCTTATTCGGATCGCGCGGAACGATCTTTTGATCTTTTAAGGTCAAGCGTATCTTCGAATCTATCTCGCTATCATCTATGACGGTTCCCGCCCGGAAATAAAGAGTGCCCTTTTCGGCGTATACAGGAAGAGATTTATCGTATATAAAGTTGGTCTTATCGAGATCAAGGTCTTTTAAGGTGATATCTATGCGCGCGCGTTGTCTGGACTCGGATATCTTCTTTTCAAAGTCGATGTCTATGGCTCCTACCGTCGAGCCCGATTTATCCAAAGAACCTCTTATGGAGAGAGCGCGGACATCGACGCCGAGGGCAGAGTCGTAGGCAAATCCTTTTATCCCTATATCGGCGTTCTTAATCACCAGGCTTTCATCTCCTCCAGCGAGCTCTACGAGAGCCCTGTCTATACTTATTTTTCTGATCTGCAGTAGGTAGTTATCGGTTCCGCGCTTAAACTCCACCCTTCGGCCGAGATCCAGATTTTTGACCGTCTTTGTGACTTTTCTGGATTCTTTTTTCTTAGCTTTAGCAATGTCAGCGGCGCTCTTCGAGAATTTGCCTTTTATCATCTCGAAGATCTTACCCGCTATATCCTTATTATCATCCGCGGCTTTCAGCGCTGAATCAAGATCCCACGGCCCATTTGCCTGTCCGGGTTTAGTGGATGGTTTTAGTCCTTCGGGCGGAATAAAACTTCGATCCGGCACTCCAGATGGCGTGAATTCCGCCCCGTTTAAATGGGCGGAGCCTATGACGATCTTTCCGGCTAGAAGGCCGAGAGGGCTTAGTGAAAACGAAAGCCCGTTGACATTGGCTATGCGCGACGAATCTATCTTCGGATCGAATACTTTTACGCCTTTAAGAGAGGCCGATAACGTAAGCGGCCAGACGTAAACCTTTTCAACCGATATTCGCGAATCGGTCGTTTCGTTCAGTTTCTTAACTATAAAGGCCCCGGCAAGAGGGCTTACGAAAAGCCCTATTCCGAAATGTAATATCAGCAATACGGCGATAACGGCCGTTACGCCCTTTAAATTTATCCTACGGGCGATCCAGCTCTTGCCGCCGGTTTTGACTCTGCGCCTTAAGATCAGATTTTTTAAGGTTCCAAAAAAAGTTTCCTTGATATCGACGTCCTGTATAGCGGTCAGATCTTCGATATTTACCACCGAACTTATGCTGTGGATCTTTCTTACATTGGAAGCCCAGGCCGCAAGTTTGGTGCCTTTAATTTTATCGGCGTATGAGGCTTTGACCGCGGCGGCGATCTTTTTAGAAACAAAATATACAAAAGGAGACAGTGCCGTAGCCAGGGCGATGCCGCCGGCTACCAGGGTGTAGTTTATGTCGAGAAGCGCCAATACGGGCAGGTTTGTTACGGTGCTCCAGAAACCGGCCAGACCATTCGCGTCCGACAGAAGGTAGAATCCGAGTTTGTCGCAAACGGCCCTCAATCCAAGGATGTAAAGCAGTTTGAATACGGGCAGAGTCAATAAGGTAGCGGCGCGGTTCACTCTGAATATGAAGAAGAAAACGGCTAAAAGAAGAGCCATAGACCCGTTCAAGGGAATTAGCCCCATGAACATTCCGAGGCAGACTCCGAATGCGATCTCGCGGTCGGATATATTACCTTCCACTATATTCAGCATAGTTACGGGCAAATTCAGGAATTTTAGCATATGTTCCTCCTTTTTTTGTGAAGCACTCCAGTATTATACTACCGGCGCGGGTAGACCCGAAGTAAAAAATGAAAGCAGGAATATCTTTCACGCGCTTATGGTATTTGGTATAATCGCTGAATAAGGATAAAAAGGAGGGCCTATGGATCAATTCTCTTCATCGGAGAAGAAACCGGTAAAATGGTATTTTAAGACAGGTTCGATATTAACAGCCTTTCTTTGCGTAGGGCCATTTGCGTTGCCGCTGTTATGGCTCAGCCCCGTGTTTACCAGGCGTATGAAGATACTATTAAGCGTGCTTATGATACTTATAAGCATTTACCTTTGGATTGCGATCGGTAGCTCCCTCAAAACGATAGCGCAATATTATGAACTGCTTAGCGAGATGTCAAAAAGTTAAGATTCAAAAAAGGTATATTTGGGTTATTGAATTTCCGTATTGATATGGTATACTTGTTATGTGGAGTATAGGAATATGTTGTTATGTGTGTGGATATTTTTTTTGGTGGCAAAGTAAGCATTTTTTAAAAGTATTAAAAAGGAGTGGTGAAGATGAAAAGCTTGAGGATCTTCACAATATTGACGTTCGTCCTATCGATGGCGTGCGTATTATCCGCGGTCTCATCTGGAGAACAAACCGCGACATACGCTGCCGGACAGGAGAAGAAGCATATATTTTTGGCGGAAGTAAGGGAGAATATGGATGCGCTTCATTCTTGCCTCGCGACGCACTACAGGCCGTCTGTCGAGCCTAACATTACGGCAGTCTCCTCGAATATCTCAGCGCTAGTTCCTCCGGCAGTCGTTATAGCTCCTGTCATACAGCCGGATCAGACAGCAATAGCCGCATCACCCCGCCGTGAGATCACGACCGGTTCGGACGAGAATAATTAGTTCCAGCCTCGGTATCTACTCAGCCAGTATTTTGGAATTTTCTTCGGTGCCTTTTATAGAGGCTTGCATCAGGCGGGTGACGCTCTCTATTTCCTTGTTTATTATATCGAGGGCGATCGTATCCTGCGTCTCTTTCTTGGCGTCTTCAAGGTACTTCAGGTCGTATTGGCAATAGTTTGACATAAAATTAAGCCAGCCGTTCAATATCCCGACTATCTCTTTATTGATGTAGCCCCCGGCAACAGAAAAGACCTTCAGCATCTTAAGATACGATTCTATCGTCATTAGCGCGTAGTTGTTGATCTCAAATACGCGTTCCAATGTTCTTATGTCCTGAGGTTTCGCGGTTTTTATTACGTCTGGAAGTTTATATCCGATCTCGGTCATGGAGCTCCTGACGCTGTCGAGATCTTTAAGGTGGTCTTGAGCCAGGGCAGCAGTTATACCGCCTAAGCAAAATACAGCGCATAGCGCAAGATAAAGCAGGATTCTATTCATCCGCATCGTACCTGAGAGTATAGCATATGATTTGATAAAAGTAAAATCGTCCTGATAAAAATGTTACAGATGGAAGCGGTCATTCCGGATTTTTATACATGCCCGATATATATTGTCGGCTGGGTATTGACCTGTTCCGGCGGGTATGGTATAATTACTTCACAATCACGGAGGGGCTTAAGCCTCATCGTGAATGAGTCTTTATAAATCTTACGGAGGGGGTGAAATATAATGAAGAAGATATTTATGATAGCCCTGGTTCTGGCTTTAGCCGCCGGAGCCGTATATGCCGCAGAGGCGACGAAAGATAAGTACGCGCCTGTCAGTACGGTAGTGACGGATACGGGAGAGGTAGTTAAGACAGCCGCTGAAGGCACCGTCGAGACACTCGACCTGAGCAAAAATCCAATAGTGACCGCGACAGATACAACTGTTAAAGTTGCTGAAGGCACTGTTAAGACCGCTACTTTTCAGAAGATCGATAAGACAACGGGCAAATAGGCCTGTTTGCGCGGAGTAAGAATATATAGTAATCAATAGGACGTCCTGTTCCGGCGTGCCCGTTTTTACGGGTCTTCCGGGCCAGGACGTCTTAGCGTTTACTTGTCTTGACCTCGCTTTTAGTGTATATTTTATCGGAGGGGGTTAGTAGGATGGGTAAGATCATAGGGCGCATCAAAAAAGAATTACTGCATATCCTGCCGGCTTTCGTATTTTTCCTGGTGATGTTTCAGATCATTGCCGTAACGCGGGCCCTGACGCTTAAAGCCTATGGCGTGACTGTGCGCGCTTCGGCCATAGCTGTGATAGGCGCTCTCGTAGTAGCCAAGGCGATCCTCGTGTCAGACAAGTGGCCATTTCTCAATCTTTATCCCCGGAAACCTCTTGTGTGGAACGTGGTTTTAAAGATGACAGTTTTTAGCGTGATCACTCTGCTTTTTCTTTTTATCGAAGAACTTTTTCACGAGTCGCATCAGCATAACAGCTTTGTGATAGGATATGAGCAATTAAAGACCGGTATCGTATGGCCGGCTTTTTTTGCCAGAGAGATATGGGTTACGATATTGCTCTTTTTTTACTGTTCGTCAATAGAGTTATTCCGGATAGTGGGAATAGACAGGGTTAAAGAGATATTTTTCGGCGGCAAAAAAACATAATAAGGAGAATCGTATGAAGAATATGAAGTCGTTGGCGCTATTTATGATCGGTGTACTGATATTGACCGGCGCTGGTTACGCGCATGCGCGCGGCGGTGGCCACATGGGAGGCGGAGGATTTAGAGGCGGCGAAGAGCGCGGAGGAGAGTTTAGAGGTGGAGAGGGCGAGCGAGGCGGGGAGCTTCGCGGGGAAGGCGAACGCGGTGAAGGCGGGCGCGAAGAGCGCGGAGAAGGAAAGCATGATGAGAACGGCAAGCATGATAATAATCACAACAACAATCACAATAATAATAACAACAGTAATAACACCGTTAATGTCTACGGCGGTGGGTGGGGCTGGGGGTGGGGAGCGGGTGATGCCCTGGCGGGGGTCGCCGTGGGCGAAGCCATAGGAGAAACGTCGCAGCCGTCAACCGTTATAATTGAACAGCAAACTCCCCCTCAACAGCAGGCTCCAATTCAGCAGCAGACGGTGGCCGGCGCGCCGGCGTACGGGACCAGGGTCACAGTGCTTCCTGCCGGAGCCAAGTCCAGGGATGTAAACGGAGTTATGGCTTATGTCGCAAACTCGGTCTGGTACAGGCCGTACTTCGGTCCCGACGGCGTTGATTATATGGTAGTATCACCGCCGCCAAAAGAAGGGGATTCAGAATAAACGGATCTCCATACGGAGGTGGAAATGGGCTCAAAGATCCTGGTTGTCGATGACGAACACGATGTCCTGAAGATGCTCAGCGTGCGTCTGGAGAAGAGCGGTTATTCGGTCATAACCGCGCCGGATGGGGACGAGTGCACGGAGAAGGCCGCCGAAGAGAGGCCGGACCTGATATTATTGGATGTGCTGTTATCGGGGCAAAGCGGTTTCGAGGTCTGTAAAAAGCTCAAAGAAAATCCCAGAACCAAAGATATTCCGGTTATTTTAATAACGGCCCTTATCGGAGAGTCCGCGCAACAGCATGGATTGGAATGCGGGGCGGAGTATTTAATAAGTAAGCCATTCGATCCGAGCGATCTTCTGTGGGAGATAGAGGATGCGCTAAAAAAGAGAAAGCAGCCAATAGAATAGTGTAGATTGATTCCGTAGCCCTCAATCGCCATCTTAAAATCACCGCTCGCATCTCCTTAGCAATATAATCCTGTTAAATAGAAAAAAGGTAGATATTTCTCTTGCAATTCAATCCCGCATAAGTTAACATGTAGAAGTTGCAGAATTAAGATAGCAACAACCTAAATAATCAATTATCCAGTCTGATGTTGTTGATTAAATAACCGATACGGGAGTAGAATTGTCTAAAAAGATCATATCTATAATAGTGGCGCTCTGTTTCATATGCGATAACGCCGCCTTTGCTTTAAGCCCATGGGCCGTATCGGACGCTCCGGGGGACTCTGTTCGTACGGAGATGTACTCTCTCGGACAAAAACGTTTCGCGGAAAAACGTGGCCCAGGTTCAATAGATTTTGACAGTTATCTCTCCGGTCAGTTCAAAGGAATCGTTCCTGAAGTACCCGAAGCCGCCTTTATTCCAGCCGATTACTCAAATCTTCCCAAAAGTTGGGATAATAACGCGATATTATTGAAGACCGACCTTATTGATGCCTTTAAATATTTTGGGGATATGGAAGCCAAGATAGGCTCTATAATGACTATCAAAGAGGGCTATTTTGAGGTGGACGAGAAGGCAGGCGAGTTGCCCATAGCCAGGATAGAGAGAGACGGACGCGGTAATCTCACCCTTATATTGCATACAAAATTTGTACAGATGTGGAACCATATAAGGCAGAATGATATCTGGTTCGAATATACTTTTCCTGATGGTGAAAAACGGACAGTCAGTCTCGCCTGGGCAATATTCTACCGGGTCGCCAAACACGAGATGGCGGACCTTCGCAAAGAGGATCTTATCCCCAAGGGTGGCGGGCATATTGGCAAAAATTATTTATGGATAGTGAAAAGCCCTATATCCGGAGAAGAAGATGCGAACGCTATAGGCGGAAGATACGCGGCGATAAACGACTCCCTGTGGATGTGGTTTCTCGGCTCTTATTGTTTCGGTAACGCCACCCGCTACGATAATGACATATTGGCCGAGAGGCTGGATTGGTTCTTTAATCCGGACTCGGCCGAAGCGGTGGACCTTAACCTGAGATCGGAATTCGCGAATCTGAAATACAATTCCGCACTCACAGAGTCGGCTATAGACCTTGCGCTCGTCGTGAATCACGAGTTCTTCTCCCGAGCGAAGATGGTCGTGCCGGAAACAACGGTGGCCGGGCCATTGATAGAAGATTATCAAAGAAGGAAGGGCGGGATAAATAAAGCCGTATATTCTACCGGCGATGACGATGAAGAGGCACTTCCTAAAGAATCCGGAGCCACGACAGTCATAACGCCGCCGGCTGCCCGGGGAGATATAAGCGAGGTATTTTACAGGGGCCGGTCGGCATACATATGGTTCGATATAGATAAGCGGCTCGTTATAAAGATAGACAAAACATCCTTAAGAAGCGTCGGATTTAAAAGCCAGGAGCTCGAAGATATAGCGGAAGGCCTTGACAGGGCCATACGCAAGGCCTACTTTTATCTGGAGCCGGCGGATCAGGACGCGTTGTTCGCGTTCCAGAAGGAAAATAAAGTCCAGCGCGATACCGGCGAGTGGATCGAACTTCCGCTCCCCGTCCGCATCGTCAGCAATATGCCGGAGATGGCGCGCGTCACACCCCACGAGATAATCTTGAGCGCCGAAGCCGCCAGGGCGCCTCCCGCGGCATTGGCCCTGGTGCTGAACCACGCATTACGCAGGAGCGTCAACCGTTTCAACCCGTATTTACAGCCCCATGACTCCGCAGTTTTTCAGAAGACGCTCGGACTCATATCGGCGAAGCCGGAATTACGCGCAGCCTGGAACGGCTGGAAGGACCCGATCAAGTCAGGGATTTTTTACGGCAGGGAGTGGGAAACGCCTTTTAAGCATGCCGAAGATATAATCCGCATCGAAGACGCGTGGAGCCAGTTCTTAAACGACGCGGGCGCCGCGCACGCCATATACCACAAACTGGATAAAGCCAGGACAGCCCAACTGGAGATCGATGTCGTAGCGAACTTCTTCAAAAGCTACGGCATACCCGCGCCGTCCGTGATCTATCGCGAGAGATATCGTAATGACAGGATGACGGAGTCTAGGCACTTCTATGTAATATACGATATTGGCGGCGGATTAAATAAGGTCATACGCATAGCTCCGAGCGTCACCAAAGACTGGATAGCGACTGACGACGCCTCCGATACTCACCGGCTGGGAAGCCTGCGCGTAGACGTTGTGCGCGATGTCCAGAAGATAGCCGGAGAGATCATCGCCGAGAGGGAGCTCTATGTCAAATACCCCGAGCTTCTCAGGGCGATGGACGATGTAAATTTCGCCCGTAGAAAAAATCGCGATAAGGCGATAGAGTCGCTTAAGATGTGGTCGCTCGATGAATATCCCGGAAGGTCTGACCGCGCGAAAGCCGCCTCCGATATCCTTTCCGCCGTATCTATAACGAACCCCGATTTCGATCTCCGGATAAACCTGAATCGATTTGTATTCGATCGCAGGACCGAACGTCCTGCGGAGTTTCCCCAGACGACATTCAACTACTCGGCATTCGACCGCGACGGTTTTACGGTCCGGATCGAGGTCCCGTATGAGATAAAACCGCGCCAGATCCGCGCGCGGTGGAACCGTAACGGCTCGGCGATAGAGAGTTCGGATGTGCTCGAGCCGGCCTCAGTGGACGAAGAGAAAAAAATAGCCGAATACGAGTGGACGGTCCCGGTCGACAAAGGGTGGGTCCATTACGCGTTCCAGTCCAGGGATACCGCGAACGGCGAGTGGAGCTATCTAGACTCTCATCTAGATGTCGAGAATCCGCAGAATGGCGACACCAGAAGAAACGGCATCATAAAATTTCAGGAGGATGTCCGCGGCAGGCGCATGGTGGGCCTACGCCCGGAAGTGTTCAATCTCCGAATGAACGGCCCCAAACCGACAGTGGACGAATTCGGAAATATCGAGCTCGGCACTCTATATGACCTGGAGAAGCAGCTGCAGTCTTTCAGGGACCAGGGATTCGACGAGATATATATCCAGGCCCTCGAGACCGGCTCGGCGGACCACGATGTAAAGCAGGACCCATCGCCTTTCGCTCCTCTCGACCAGGTGCACATCTCATCGCGCATAGGAGGGATGAACGGGCTCATGGCCCTTAAAAGGGCCGCCGACAGGATCGGTATAGCGATAGCCCTGGATATGATACCCCACCAGGCGAAGTCAGACCGCGAGTCAAGCCCAAGGACGCCGGTATGGTACTTAGATGAGGCTTCGGGAAAACTTGCCCGTCGTTCGGCTTCAGACGCCGGGCCCGGCGATGAATGGACCGACAGTTTTATGCGAAATTGGTCCGACCCGCGCAATATGAAGGACTACACAGACCAGCTCTCATTTTTAGCCTGTCTCGGTTTCGATTTCCGCATAGACGTATCGCATGTATTCGATACGACAATAGAGACAAGGCATGAGCTTGCAGGCCCGGCTAAAATTTACGGTAACGTCGTCACCAATACAAGAAATTCGCTCGACCTGCGCAATACGCTCGAGCCGAATAGCGTCCTGGCGGCTGTCATATACGAGGTGAAGAAGGCGGCCCTCGAAAAAGGGTATGCGACGAAGTTTTACGGTGAGAACTGGCACGGCGGTGAACCGCGCCTGATCCAGTCCGGAGTCGATTTTCCTTTCGACCCATTGATCGCGCATTCCTGGAATTCGGTAAGAGATAAAAAACCGACTAACGTAGAGTTCGTAGATCCGGTGAGATGGCTCCGGAGCATATGGCAGCGTTGGGGCGGCGGCACCACGACTTCGGTATCGAACCACGACGATCACGTGCCTGCGGTAGACGCTTTCGGCGACTCCGCGTTCGTCGCCACTGCCGCGATAATGTTCGCGAACGGCGGCATAAGCTTCCAGCATATGCATTATTCCTATCGCAATCCGGACGGCACGGTAAATTGGGAGAAGGTATTTGCCGACCACTGGAGGGTCTATGTAAATAATTACGGCCCGGCGAGAGTGATAAATGGCAGGTACTTCCCCGGAGCCGAAGATGTGTGGGACGGCAAGATAAAGGCCACCGCCCACGCGCTCGATAAGAACGAATATTTCGCGGACCTCGGGAATTTTTCGCGCAGGATCGGTGAGCTGGCCCGTTCCGGCGAGCGTCCCGATAAGACCGAAGGGCCGGCCGACTCATGGCCGATACC
>Ga0247841_10003803_pt1 | contig 27146 bp, 25 predicted proteins | sample LaCruzMarch2015__2_FD_192410 | JGI IMG/M metagenome (GOLD analysis project Ga0247841, IMG submission 192410) | Freshwater microbial communities from meromictic Lake La Cruz, Castile-La Mancha, Spain - LaCruzMarch2015_18m | ecosystem: Environmental > Aquatic > Freshwater > Lake | place: Spain... | reverse complement strand
CGTCGCCGTGAACCTGATACGCATCGGTGACTGGTTGACCGGTACACCCCTGGCCCCCACCCGTCGCTCCCGGTTTGTCGCCCTGCAAGCGGCCGCGTGAGGGGGCAGGGAATTCGCCACCAGTGTCCGTTCCTCACCCCAACCTACCGCGTTCAGTTGCATGGTGGGAGGTGACGGGCGTGAGTGTCAGTGTCATTTCACACTGACAACGACAATGACAAAGTGTCATTCCGTTGTCAATTGCGAACGGACCGCTGCGCGGTCCGTTGGAAGAGAAGAAAGGGTCAAAGGATCAATGAGTCAATGGGTCAAGGCTGGCGGGGCGCGGCCAGGACGCAGCGGAACCCGACGTCCTGGAACCGGCTCACGGGCCGGCCCCTGCCCCGGCCCGAAGAGCGCAGGCCCCTAACCAGCCCGTAGGTTGGGGTGAGGAACGAACCCCAACATCCCGGCCGCCGATCGTTGGGGTTCGTTCCTCACCCCAACCTACCGCGCTCTGGTCGATGAAGTCGCGCTCGTAGGTCGGCCCGATGCTGTCGAGCAGGGCGCGCTGGAGCACCCGGTCGCGTCCGGCCGGGGCGGCGACGATGCGCACCTTGGGATCGGCGACCAGGGTGATTCTGTAGGCCGCGGGGGTGAAGGTCCCCGCCGCCAGGTCGCGCTGTAGGGCGAGGACGCCCAAGTCCGCATCCAGATCGAACGCGGCCACCGCCGGGCGGCGGCGTTTGCCACGCCAATAGGCGTGCCAGGCGGTCCAGAGCGTAGGGAAGCTGGCGAGTCGCTCATAAGAACCGGGGGGAACGCTAGGCATCCGGCTGAAGCCTCCGCCTCCGGTCTATAGCGTTCGCGCAACCGCCACCGAGGGTCACCGCCGCGCTCCAAGCCAGCATACACTAATCGCTTTATAGTGCCGACCTTTGACCCTATGGTCTAAGCTAAACAATGGCTTATGCAAAACATGGGCGCGAACAGTCGAAGACGGGTTAGTCTTCCACCAGCACCCAGGGGCCCAGGGTGCCGTCAGGCGCGCCGGCGAGGTCATTTTTCACCGCCATCACAGTTCCGACAATGGATTTCGTGTTCGGTATGAACCAGCCACGCAAACGGTATTCCGCCGTACCGCCCACGGTTACCGCGTGCAGGTCCACCGAGGCCGGCATCGGCCATGGGGCAGCGACACCGGCCGCCACCGGGCCGTGGATCTGACCGGTCACCGACAAGACCTTCTGAGCCAAGGGGAATGTCAGTTGGCCACTGACCGAACCGGTTGCGTCGGTCGTGACCGCCAAGGCGCCGTCGGGCGCCCAGGGCACGGCCAGGACCGGGTCGCCCGCAGTATCTACATTGCGGAAGCTGCGGTGGGTCCAATTTCCGTTCAGCTCGCTTGTCATCGTATTGCCTCACTCATGGTTATTGACCTTTGAAAGTTGCGAATCGCCCTCGCTGCAGTCTCCGTAGCGTCGTTGTTCGACGCTCCAGGTGGCAGTATTCACCACGTACAGGTCGCCGAATTCCGGGGTGAGCGGTTTCAAGCCGAGAGACTTCATCACCTCGGGAACGGTTGTGGTGTGACCCACGACCACGACGGCTTTGCCCTTGCTCTGGCCCGCCGCGCAAACGGCTTCAATCAATTCCTTCAGTTCGCTCTGAGCAAATGCCCTGGGCGTCATGCCGGTATCGGCCTCCAGAGCCATTGCGGTTTGCCGGGTACGCTGCTTGTCACTCACCAGGATGGCGCCGACCTGAACCCGCGAGAGTGCCCGCGGCAAGCCGCCCGCGCGCTGCCAGCCGGCGGAACTCAGGGGACTGTCGTCGGTCTGGTCGCGCTTTTCGGCGTGGCGCAGCAGGTAGATGGTCTCCGGCCACCGCGGGCAACTGGCCGCGTTCGTTCCAGCAGATGCGGCCAAGGTCAGGAACGCCGCCAGGAGTATCAGGGTCAAACGCAGGATGTCTTGCATCAGGCACCGCCGATTCTTATTGACCAAGGTCTCAAACGCGCTGCGGGTAACCCCATCCGATCCGACCCGTGCCATTGGGTGGGGCCTCACTGCGGGCAACCCGTGATCGCCGCGACCTGCGCCCCGCCGTCTCTTGCGGGTGAGCAGTAAGCGCGCGATGCACACGAGCCCGCGACCCGGTAATGCGCTCCGGGCACCAGCACCAGCTCGGAGGCGCCGACCTCGGTCGCGGCATTCCCCCAGTGATACGTGTAGCCGAGCCCGGTCCAGGGTCGGGGGAAGCGACCTTTGCAACTGGCTTTGCGCAGCCCCTCGTAAAAGGCCGGATAATCCACGATGTTCGTGACGGTTGCGGGCATCGCGCCGCGTGCCAGGGTGCAGCGATCGTCGCTCGTCTCCGGGTCCACACAGGCCCGAAACAGATCCTGCGGCTTGACCCATAGCTCGACAAAGAGCCCGTAGGTGCGGTATGGGGGCAGACCCAGATACTGGGCGAGCCGCAGCGCGAGCCCGTCATCACCGAGTTGAGGGTCCGCCCCGAGCACCGCCTGGCAATAGTGCTGGACCTGGGGCGCCGGGGTCACCCATAGGAGGTTGTCGGTGTCCAGAGGTGTTTCATGCCGGTCTGCCAAGTCGGTCTTATAGATGTTCGGGTTCTTCCAGGCGACGACCAGCAACTCGCCCTGGTCGCTCCAGACGAGCCCAGGCGTCGCGCGCGCGATCGGAATCAATCCGCCGACCTCCTCATCGGGCTCCGTCACACAGGCATCTTGAATCCCTGACTTGTACGCATCCCGAGGACCAGACCCCGGCGCGTCGGCAGCCGCGGCCAGTCCGAGCCACGCGCCACACCCAAGCAGTCCCGCGCGTACCGCCCAATCTGCCGGCAGCGCCCGTCGGCGCCGCCGGCATCGAGTGCAAGGCGCGGCGCCGGGAACTTGCCGATCAGGACACCTGGACAAGGAAGGCCCCATAACAGAACCCGTCGCGGAAACCGTCGCCTTCTGCATCGATCTCATACCAATCACCCTCGGTGGCGGTGACGACCACCACCTGTCCGGGGCTGAGGCGACCGATCGCGTCGAATTGGGTGCCCGCCCCTTCACGCAGCCGCAGGCCGGAACGGGCGATGACCTTGTAGCGGTTGCCGGAGGGGACGGGTCGCGAGATCGTCGTGGAGGTCGATGCCGGGCTGAGCTGCCAGGGTGCGGTCGAGTCGAACAACGACATCTTCGGCACGACCGACAGGTGAAAATGCTTGGAATGCGGGTTGCTGCCGTTGTAGCTGCGCCAGGTCCACGCGGAGACCTCTGAACTCAGTATCCGCTTGTTCCAGATGATGTATTTGATCCGTTCATCGCGACTCGCAACGAGGGCGCTGACGATGCGCCCGGCGTCGCACCCGGAGGCGGGATCATGGGTGATATCCATGGCGGTGACGACCTTCACGCTGCCCCCGAGGTCGCGCGCACAGTGGTCGGATGTTCCAGATCCACCGCAATGGCGAGAGTCACCGATGGTGCCATCGCTCGCCTTTTTTCTCGCCGGATACAGGCTATTGATTTGGTTGCGCAGGGTCAGCAGACTTGTCGCGACGCGCCATTTGTCTTTACCTTGGGTACTCATTGGGGTGCCTCCTCGTCATACGCGGTACAGGTGGTCATGTCTTCTGCCCCGATCTCGCCATCGTCGTAGACCTGGGGCCCGGGCAGGTCCGCAAATCCCCCCGCGGCGCGGACAAGGGCCAAGCCGCCCGGTGCGTCCTCATCCTCAGCGTCACACGAAGTGACGGGCTCGCCGCCGGTATCATCGTCATCGCGAATGACCCAAGCGCCAGGGATATCCGCGGACCCCAGGCTAGCGGGGGTAGCCCGCGCGGCCATGAGGTCCCGGTCCGCGCCACTATCGGTCTCGTCAGCTTCTTCAAGGTCGCCATCGACCACTGCGCAATCATCTTCAGCGAGGGGTTCGTCGCCCTGATCGCCATCCTCGTATATGCGTTCACCGCTGGCATCGTTCATCGTCGTCAGTTCCCCTGTGGTGGCTGGGTGATGACACCGGCAGCGGTGTACGGCGCTCGCCGCCGCCAGTGTAAGAGGGCCGTAGGTTGGCGTGACGAAGGAACCCCGACATCCCCGGCTCCCAAACGATAATCAGATCGTGTCTATAAATCGTGTCTATCGTCACTTAACGCCCTTCTGTTCAGCGAATTTCTGCACGGCCTTAGGTGCAAAGGCGCCGAGCAGAAAGCCCAAGGTAAGATAGATTCCATTTGCCGTATCAGGTTTGCTATGCCAACTCAATGCTAACGTCAGCAGGCCGAAAGCAATCGCGGCTAACAGGGATACGAAGCACATGAGCCGCATGGATGACCAGGTGCCATTGTCTTCTTGGAAAAACCCTGAGTCTTCGGCAGCGCTTGAGACTGAATTACCGGCTGATGTGTCTTCGGCCATTGCTTGTCCCCTCGGTGTGTGAAGCCTACCTGTCGTCTGCGACAGAGGCTGGCTGAGTACGGGTCCGTTATGCTGAAACGATGCGCTCCCGTTTGAGGTAATAGCCGCCGCGGTCCGGCACCTCGGCCATGGGCCCGGAGTCCGGTGCAGCCCGACCTGATCCTGAGCGCGGGTCGGATTCCATCGAGCGGTCTGAGCGGTCTGTCGAGTCCATTAGCGAATCATAGGATCCGCACGCCGGCGTGACTGTCCGGGTATCGACTGACCGCCCTGTAAGCGGAACTACGGACAAGCAGGGTCAGGTCTTTCCTCTTTCCTCGTGTCAAGCAAAAAGCAAGACCGAACCAATTGATTCCTTTGCCCTTCAGATAGGGATAGACATCTTTGAACAGAAACAGCGCACCCTCGTCATACCCGACCGCGAAGGCCAGGGCAGCGCGAAATATCCTCTGAATCCAAGGCCCATCGCGGATCTCATCCGAGAACATCCCTTACCGCGCCGGGTGCGGTTTAGCCGAACCGGGGCCGCACGGCAGCGACCTCGACCGGCAAGAGCCTTCGGCCTCCGGTGTTCTTGCGGCCGGAACGACGGTCAGGAAGGAGGCCGCCGTAGGGTCTCTCAGGTCGGCTCAGGTCGACCTTGTTGGCCCGCCGCGGCAACTGCCTGTACACTCGCGGGCTAGTTCGTGCCGCGCTGCGCGGCCGATTGCCCAACGCCTTCCTGCCCTGCTCAGCGATTCAAGCCATGCCCAGCCCGCCGCCGCTGCCGACCCGCCAGGACCCGACCCGCACACCGCGCTGGCGCTGGATCATCGCCCTCGGTGCCGCCGGGTTGCTGCTGATGGTGTTGGCCTTCGCCCTGCGATCGATCGAACGACCGATGCAGTTGACGCTCGCTGCCGAGCAGATCCTGCCGCTCGAAGGCCAAGCCTTCCAGGTCGACCTCAAACGCCGTCTCCCCTGGCCCTGGCAGGCGCGCAGCGATAACCCGTTCAATCTCTATCGCTCCGAATTGCTGTTGTTCGAGGACGGGCGCAGCCTCGGACCGCCGCACGCGCCCTATGATCAGGTCCATCGGGACGGCGGGGGCGGCTATCTGCACTGGGCCAGGCTGTTGATCTTCAGTACGCCCGATCACACGGACCCGCGCACCAATGGCCGCGGCTACGAGATCCGCTTCAAGGCCGGCGTCTCCTATCGCATCCTGCGCCAACTGGCGGACATCGGTGGTCTGCTGCTCCTGGCCGCGCTCGGTGCCGCGCTCTGGAAACAACGCCGGGCCGCCGCTCGGGTGATCGCCGCGGGCGCCGGGCACCTGCGCCGCCGCTACCGGGATTACCTGCTGGCCGGACTGATCCCGACCGCGGTGTCGCTGGCCGCCCTGTGGCTGATTCCGCCGCTCTGGAACGGCTCGGACAGCACCATCTGGCTGCTCTGGCAGTTGAACTGGATACCGCATCATCCGCCGGCGTACCCATTGTTCATGGCGGCCGTCAACACGCTGTTCGAGGGCGCGCCGCAGATCCTGCGCGTCACCCAATGGATACAGCACCTGGCTTATATCCTGGCAATCGCCTATCTGGCCTCCGCCTACCGGGTCGGCTGGCAGATCCTGCTGGTGTCGGCCCTGGCCTGTGTCGGCGGCGGGCTGAACCTGTTCGCCCATGGATTTTTCACCGAGGGGTTGGCCACACCGCTGACGCTGCTCTTGCTCGGCGCCCTGCTGCGGCTGCACCGGGACGGCCTGACCGCGGGCGTGGCCGCGGCACTGGGTCTCGCGCTCCTGGCGGCGAGTCTCAGCCGCCACGCGCTGCTCATTCTGGGTGTGCTCCCGGTCGCTTATCTGCTCATCCTGGCGATCCTGTCGCGCGGCAAGGCCGCCGGCCTGCTGGTCATCGCCCAGGCGGTCGCCCTGGTGGTTGCGGTCGGCGTCGCCAACAGTGCCGTCAACCGTTATGTTTCACTGCTGCTCGACGCCCAGGAGACGTCCATCATCGGCCGGGTCGGTGTCTATCGCATCCAGGCCGCGTATGAATTGGTGCCGCCCGCGGCCCGGCCGGCCTGGCTGGCGGCCATCGGCGCCCGCGCCGCGGACCCGGCGGTGCAGGAGGCGCTGCCGCTGCTGGCGCAGACGCCGAACCCCTGGACCGGACCGCGGGACGCAATCGCCGCGACGCCCGCGCTCTATGGGCAACACCCGGATGCCATCATGAATGCCGGCTACCGGGCCTTCGCCTACGCGCTCGATCCCTATGCCTGGCGTCAGATGGGCCAGGAACTGGGACGCGCCATCGTCGGCATCGGCTCATCGAGCTATTGCCCTGGGCAGATCAGCTGTCTGCTGGGTGGCTCCGCCGTGTCGATCGAAGCGGTCTTTCCGGCCGATCCGCGCAATCGCACCGCCACGGCCGGAACCGGGGCCGAGCATGTGGAGACGGCCGCCCGTTACCGCACGCTGGCCGCCCATCCGCTGACCCGGTTCCTGGACATCCTGCTGCCGCTGATCCCGCTGCAGCGGCTCCTGTTCCTGGCCGCGTCCCTGGCGCTGGCCCTGGCCGCCGCCGTGCTGACCCGCGATGCGCGGATCAGCGCCCTGGCCGCGGCACTCTGGCTGGGCGCCCTGGTCTATGCCCTGGCTCTCACCTTCATTACGGTGGTCCTGCCGCGCTATCTCTCGCCCATCGACACCCTGATCTGGGTGTCGAACGGGGTCTGTCTGGTCGCGCTGCTGGCGCGGACCAGAACCGCATGAGACCGGATCCGACCATGGCCAGACCAGCGATTCCATGGGCGGGCTCCGCACTCGCGCTTGGGGTGATCTTGCTGTTCGTTGCCTACGGATTGGGCACGCTCGATCGAAGAGTCCGCTTCGATCTCGCTCCAGGCGAACTGCAACCGGCGGTCGGACAGTCGTTTATCGTGCAGCTCAAGGGCCGGCCGGGCTGGCCCTGGGTCCTGCCCGGTGATCAGGCCAACCGGCTGGCGCGCTCCGATCTGCGCCTGTACGAGGATGGCCGGCCATTGGGTCCCCCGCAGGCGCAACACGCGGACATTCGCGAACAGGGCGGGGGCGGCTTCTCGCACTGGCTGCGCTATCTGCTGTTCAGCACGCCCGATCACTCGGACCCGCGCACCAACGGGCGGGTCTATACGGTCACCGCCACGGCTCGACTCGCCCCCGCGATCATCGACTGGACCCTGGCCATCGGCAGCGGCGGCGTGCTGCTCGGCCTGGGTCTGCTCGCCTGGCGGCAGCGCACCGGCTTACTCGCCGCGGTCCGGCGCCGCGCCGCGCACCTGTGGCGGCGCCGCTGGGACTATGCTGCCGCGGGCGCCTTTCCCGCGGCCGTGGGGGTCTTCGCGTGGCTCGCCCTGCCGCCGATCTGGAACGGTTCCGACAGTGTGATCTGGCTGCTCTGGCCCTGGAATCTGTTCCCGCACCATCCCATCCTCTACCCGACCTTCATGGCCTTCGCCACCACCTGGTTCGCGGAATCGCGGGCGGTGCTTTCATTCGCGACGGCCGTGCAGCACCTAGCGGCGATCGGTGCGCTCATCTACCTGGCATCCGCCTTTCGCGCACGCCGGCAGATCGTCATCGTCTCCGTGCTCGCCTGTCTCGGCACCGCACTCCAACTGTACGCTCAGGGGCTGATGACCGAGGCGCTCGATCTGTCGTTCCTGTGCATCCTGCTCGGCGCCGTGCTGCGACTGCGGCGGGATGGAATGAACACGGCGGTCGGTGCCGCGCTCTTCGTCGGACTCCTGGGGGGCCTATTGACCCGCCACGCCTCCATCGTGTTTGCCGCGATTCCGCTCGCCTACGTCCTGATCGCCGCGCTCTGGTCGGAGCAGCGCTGGTCGCGCAGCGCCTGGCGGCCCGTGGGCGGGGTGATCGCGGTGGTACTCCTCGCCCTGGTGACCGCCAAGGGCCTGACCGGCTCGGCCTGCCACCTGATCGAGAACCGTTGCCTCTCGACCATCGGTCGGCCGGGAGTCTATCGGATCGTCGATACCTATCAGTTGGTGCCCCAGGAGGCGCGCGCGGCCTGGCTCGAACGGTTGGCGGGGGCCGCCCCGGACGTGCCGACCGCCCAGGCGCTCGTCCTCATGGCGCAGACCCCCAACCCCTGGCTGGGCACGCGCCGGGCCATCGCGGCGGAGCCGGACCTGTGGTCCAGCGATCCGGACGTGCTGATGAACACAGGTTTTTTGGTCTTCGCGCGGTCGCTCGATGGCGATGCCCTGCGCCAATGGGGCCGGGAACTGAATAAGGCGGTGTTCGGGCCCGTCGCGGGCGTCGGCTTTGGAAACGGACAATTCGAGACCTTGCTGCGCATGTCGGCGGACAGCATCAGGGTCGTTTTTCCTCCGGAAGCGGATGCCCTGCGGGTCCTGCAAGGCACCGGCGCGGAGCATCCGGAGTCCGCGACCCGGTACCTCAATCTGGCGAACCTGCCGGCCACCCGACTGCTCGATCTGTTGCTCCCGCTGGCGCAAGGAATCCGGGTTCCCCTGCTGCTCGCCGCCTGGCTGCTCGCGTTCACCGCGCTGCGGGCCTGTCGACGCGCGGACTTCACGGCCTTGCTGCTCAGCCTCTGGATCGGGTTCGCCGCCTACGCCCTGGCACTCACCTTGGTGACCGTCGTGCTGCCGCGCTACCTGGCGCCACTGGACCTCTTGCTGTGGCTGAGTAACGCCATTGCGATCTCCGCCCTGATCGACCAGGCCCGGCGCCGACGTCGATCCGGGGCCTTGCCGCGCCGCGGGCGCGAGGATTGACCAACGATGTGCGGCATTGCCGGACTGCTCACTTGGGACACCGCGGCGGATACGCAGATCGTGCGGGCCATGACCGACCGCCTGGCGCATCGGGGGCCGGACGCGGCCGGCGTGGCGGCCCTGGGGCCGCTGGCGCTGGGCCACCGGCGGCTGTCGGTCATCGACGTGTCCCAGGCCAATAATCAGCCGCTCTATGATCGCTCCGGGTCGCTGGTCATCGCCTACAACGGCGAGATCTACAACTTCCGGGAGATTCGCCGGGAATTGGAACAGGCCGGCGCCGCCTTTCAGACGCAGGGCGACACCGAGGTCATCCTCGAAGCCTACAAAGCCTGGGGCGAGGGCTGCCTGGAGCGCTTCAACGGCATGTTTGCCTTCGCGCTGTGGGACGCCCCGCGCCGCCGACTCTTTCTGGCCCGCGACCGGGTTGGTGAGAAGCCGCTCTTCTACTGCGAACTGCCCGCGGGCGGACTGGTGTTCGCCTCCGAACCGCGCGCCTTGCGGGCGCATCCGGCCGCGCTCGGCGCGGTCGATCCGGTTGGTCTCGCCCACTATCTGATGCTCAACTACACCCTGGGGGACCATAGCCTGCGACAGGGGCTCAAACGGCTGCCGCCCGGACACTTTATGATTTGCGAAGAGGGCCGGCCACTGACGCCGCGGTCCTACTGGGACCTGGCGGCGGTGTACCGCAACAAGCGCCGTTTCGGCTCCCAGGACGAGGCCGCCGAGGAGTTGTTGGCCCTGATCGATGACGCGGTGCGCCTGCGGCTGGTCAGTGATGTCCCACTGGGCGCCTTCCTGAGCGGCGGGGTCGATTCATCCGCGGTGGCCGCCGCCATGGCGCAGGCCCTGCCCGCCTCCCAGGTGCACACCTTCAGCATGGGTTTCGGCATCCCCAGCTTCGACGAGGTCGATACCGCCCGCGCGGTGGCGAACCTGCTCGGTCTGGACCACAAGGATCGGGTGGCCACGCCGGACCCTGAACGCACGGTTCAGGCCATGGTTTGGGCCGCCGACGAGCCGCTGGCGGACACCTCCGCCGTGCCGACCTTTCTGCTGGCGGCCTTCGCCCGAGAATACGTGACCGTCAGCCTGTCCGGGGATGGTGCCGACGAGTGCTTCGCCGGGTACGAGACCTACACCGCCGACCGGCTCCATCGGGCGCTGTCGTGGCTGCCGCGGGGGCTGGCGCGGGCGAGCTTCCGGGCGGCGGATGCCGTGCTGCCGGTGAGTTTCTCCAAAGTCAGTCTGGACTATAAGGTCCGTCATTTCCTCGCGGAACTCCATCTGGACTTCCCGCGGGCCCATGCTTCCTGGCGCAATATCCTGTCCCCCGAGGCGCAACGCGACCTGATGCAGCCCTGGTGGCGCGCGGCGATCACCACCGCTGAGGCCGACCCCTTTGCGGAATTCGCGCCGCACTTCGCGGCGGTCCAGGGCTGCCACTACATCGATCAGGCGGGTTATGTCGATGTCAAGACCTGGCTGGCCGACGACATCCTGGTCAAGGTCGATCGTTCGACCATGGCGCACTCACTGGAGGCCCGTGCGCCGCTGCTCGATCACCGCCTGGTCGAGTTCGCGGCGGCCCTACCCGCCGATTGGAAGCTCAAGGGCCTGCGCAAGAAATACCTGCTGCGGGAGAGCCTGCGCGGGCGCCTGCCGGACTGGGTGCTCGACGGCCGCAAGCAGGGGTTCAATGCCCCGGTCTCGCACTGGTTCAGCGGCTCGCTGCGCGCCTTCGCCCAGGACGCGCTGGCCTCGCCCAAACTGCATGAGTGGATTCGCCCCGCGGCGATCGACACCCTGTGGCGCGAGCACCTGGCCGCGCGACGGGATCATGGACTGAAGATCTTTGGACTCGTCTGTCTGGCGTTGTGGCTGGATCAGCCTTGAATACCGGTGCATCGGCGCTTCGGTCAATCCATGAATTGTGTTACTCTTAGACTATGATCAGCATCGTTATTCCTGCCCTGAACGAGGCCGGCGGCATCGCCGGAACCATCGACTCGCTGCAACAGGTCCTCGCCCACAGCCCCGAGGCCGGCGCCGAGATCCTGGTGGTCGATGACGGCTCCAGCGACGCCACTGCCCGGATCGCGGCCGAGGCGGGCGCCACCGTCGTCCGTCACCCGCATAACGTCGGGTATGGTCAGGCGCTCAAATCAGGCATCCGGGCGGCGCGCCACGACACCATCGTCATCATCGACGCGGACCTCACCTACCCGGCGCAGTCGATCCCGGAACTGGTGGCCGAGTTCCGCAAGGGGTTCGACATGGTGGTCGGCGCACGCACCGGCCACCATTACACGGGCAGCGTCTTCAAGGGTCCGCTGCGCGATATCCTCAAGTTCCTGGTGGAGTTCAGCGCCGGCCGCAGCATCCCGGATGCCAACTCGGGTTTGCGGGTCTTCAGCCGCACGACCATCTCCGGCTACCTGCCCCATCTGTGCAATACCTTCAGCTTCACCACCTCGCTGACCCTGGCCTATATGCTGACCGGCCGCTTCGTCACCTATTTACCGATCCCTTATCACGAACGGGTCGGCAAGACCAAGGTCAAGCTGCTCAAGGACTCATTGCTCACACTGCAATACATCGTCCAGGCCATCATCTATTACAATCCGCTGAAGCTCTTTCTGCTCCTCACCCTGATCACCATCGCGCTGGCCATCGGCGGTTTCCTGGCCGCGGCGATCACCGGACTGCACGCCCCCTACCTGCTCGGCGTCGGCGGTCTGCTCATGTCGATTGCGGTGTTTGCCCTGGGTCTGCTGGCGGATCTGTTACGCCAGATCCTGGTCAGGACAGGCGCCGAGTGACGGTCCCCGTGACACCGCGGGCCGCGCCCGATCCGCTTGCCGTATTCGAGGCCCCGGCGGCAGCGGCGCTGACGCGTCAGGGCCAACCGCCAGCACGTGGGCTCGTCCTGCTCAAGATGGGGCTGGTACTGGTGGGGCTCGGGTTCCTGATGGTCTGGGCCGGCGAGGGTCTCCCGGCGGAGCGGCTGTCGCTGTCAGCGACGGCGCTGATCCTCACCCTGGTGCTCTACCAGGCCGCACTCTTCGCGGCAGCCCTGCGGTTGCAAGGCACCCTGGCGGCCTGCGGGATCACCATCACCGCGCGCCAAGCCTTGATGATCCATCTGCGCTCGCTCTTCTATTTCTTTTTCGTGCCCATGTCCGTCGGGTACGAGATCACGCGGTTCCTCGCCGTCCGCCGCATCGACGCGGCGGCTTCGGTCAAACAGGTCGTCGTCGCGCTCCTGCTGGACCGCGTGCTGGGCCTGTTGGCCGCCTTGCTGGCCCTGGCCGCGCTGGCCGGCGTGGTGTTGCCGGCCGCGGTCTGGGCTGAAATCGATCTGACCTGGGTCCTGGCGGCGCTCCTGACCACACTGGTCCTGGGGGCCGCCGCCATGGCCCATGGGTCGCTGCGGCGCCAGGTGTGGGGCCTCCTGAGCGCCTTGGGTCCGATCTGGCCGCGCCTGGCGCTGCCCACCCTGTATTCGCTGGCGGCGCTGGCGCTGGTATGCGCCTCGGTGTTCGCCTTCGCCGCCGGCTCCGGAATCCGGGTCGACTGGGCGCCGGTCAGCTTTGCCCTGTCGGCGTCGCTGCTGGGGATGGCGGTCCCGGTGTCGCTGCTCGGCGTCACCCTGGGCGAGGTGGCAGGGGTCGGCACCCTGGCACTGATCGGACTGACCCCGGGGGTTGCGGTGCTGCTGACCTCAGTCGCCTATTGCGGGCGCCTGTTCGGGGCCATGCAAGGGGCGGTGATCGAACTCTGGGGCGACGCGGGACGCGTGACGCGGCGCGCCTGATCCATCCGATTCCCGCACCGCCCAAGGCGGTGCGGGACTGACCAAGAACCTGGAATGAAAAACACATGACTCAGCGAGAGACCGAGCAAACCATCGCCGATTTCGGGGACCAATGGGTCCGATTCACCGACAACTCGGGCTATTACGGGTCCAAAGAACTATTCGACGACATCGTCGCGCCGTTGTTGAGCGCGACCGATGTGGAGGGCCGGCGCGTCGCCGATATCGGCAGCGGCACTGGTCGGATCGTCGCCATGCTGCTCGCCGCCGGTGCCGCGCACGTCACCGCCATCGAGCCATCAAGGGCCTTCGAGGTCCTCGCCAACCGCTTTGCCGGTGACACCGCGCGCGTCACCTGCCATCAGTTACCCGGCGAGGGCATCGCCACGCTCGGCCCCTTCGACCTGGTGGTCACCTTCGGCGTCCTGCACCATATTCCACGGCCTGAACCCGTTGTCCAGGCCGCCTATGCCGCCCTGCGTCCGGGCGGGAAACTGTTCGTCTGGATCTACGGCCGCGAGGGCAACGAACTCTATCTCACCCTGGTGCAGCCGTTGCGGGCACTGACCAAACGGCTGCCGGATCGGGTCCTGGTCTGGCTGGTACGCGCCCTGGACATCCCACTGGCCGGTTATATCTGGCTGTGCGGATTCCTGCCCCTGCCCATGCGCGCCTATATGCGCGATCACCTGGGAAAACTGGGCGGCGACAAGCGCCGGCTGACCATTTTCGATCAGCTCAATCCGGCCTATGCCAAGTATTACACCCGCGAGGAAGCCCACGCCCTCATAGCCGATGCCGGGTTCGTCGACATCGCCCAGCGCCATCGGCATGGTTACAGTTGGAGTCTGGTTGGTACCAAGCCTGAGAGCAACTGAGGCAGTTCCGCTCATCCCGGTGTGCGATGACTTCCACCCCGCTGAGGCAGTCGGGCAGCACGTCCAATAAGAAACGAGCCCATGGCCCTCAAGAAGTCCGCACTCTATTCCTCCCTCTGGCGCTCCTGCGACGAGCTGCGCGGCGGCATGGACGCCAGCCAATACAAGGACTATGTCCTGGTCCTGCTGTTCGTCAAATATGTCTCGGACAAGTACGCCAACGACCCCGATGCACTGATCGAGGTCCCCCATGGCGGCGGCTTCGCCGACATGGTCATCGCCAAGGGCGACAAGGAGATCGGCGACACGATCAACAAGATCATCGGGCGCCTGGCCGACGCCAACGATAGCCTCAAGGGCGCGATCAACGTCGCCGACTTCAATGACGAGGACAAGCTCGGCAAGGGCAAAGAGATGGTGGACCGGCTCACCAAGCTGGTGGCCATCTTCGAGGGGCTGGACTTCGGCAGCAACCGCGCCGAGGGCGACGACCTGCTCGGTGACGCCTACGAATATCTGATGCGTCACTTCGCCACCGAGTCCGGCAAGAGCAAGGGCCAGTTCTACACCCCGGCCGAGGTCTCGCGCGTCATGTCCATGGTCATCGACCTGGGTCGGGCCACCAGCGGCGCCCAGACCATCTATGACCCCACCTGCGGCTCCGGTTCACTGCTGCTCAAGGCCCACGATGAGGCCAGGAACCGCACCGGCCTGGATCTGACCCTCTACGGGCAGGAGATGGACAACGCCACGTCCGCGCTGGCGCGCATGAACATGGTGCTGCACGATGCGCCTGAGGCGGAAATCTGGCAGGCCAACTCGCTGTCCAGCCCGCACTTCAAGAACGCCGACGGCAGCCTCAAGACCTTCGACTTCGTGGTCGCCAACTTCCCCTTCTCCAACAAGAACTGGACCAGCGGTCTGGACCCGGCGAACGACCCCTACGGGCGCTTTCGCCTCGGCATCCCGCCCGCCAAGAACGGCGACTACGCCTTCCTGCTGCACATCCTCGCGAGCCTCAAGGGCAGCGGCCAGGGCGCCGTCATCCACCCCCACGGCGTGCTCTTCCGTGGGGGTGCGGAGGCCGCCATCCGCCAACGCCTCGTCCGCCAGGGCTACATCAAGGGCATCATCGGCCTGCCGGCGAACCTCTTCTACGGCACCTCCATCCCCGCCTGCATCCTGGTGGTGGACAAGGGCGGTGCGGCCGGGCGGCGCGACATCTTCATGGTCGATGCCAGCCGCGGATTCATCAAGGACGGCAACAAGAACCGCCTGCGCGCCCAGGACATCCACAAGATCGTCGACACCTTCACCCGCCAGGTAGAGTGCCCCGGCTATTCGCGCATGGCGCCGCTCGCCGAGATCGAGTCCAACGACTTCAACCTGAACCTGCCGCGCTATATCGACGGCAGCGAGCCCGAGGACTTGCGCGACATCGAGGCCCATCTCAAGGGCGGCATCCCCAACCGCGACATCGACGGACTGGCCGCCTATTGGGCGGTCTTCCCCAGTCTGCGCCGCGAGCTGTTCGAGGAGACCGACCGCCCCGGCTATAGCCAGCCCAGAGTGGATGCCGGCCAGGTCAAGGCGGCGATCTTTGGCCACCCTGAGTTCACCGCCTTCAATGCCCGGGTCACGGCGCTCTTTGCCCAGTGGAAGGCCGCCAACCTGCCCAATCTTACCGGCATCCGCATCGGCGACGCGCCCAAGCGGTTGATCGACGGCCTTTCGGAAAGCCTGCTGGAGACCTTCCGCGCCGCCCAGCTCATTGACCCCTACGACTGCTATCAACACCTGCTCGACTATTGGATCGAGACCATGCAGGACGACGCCTGGATGCTGGTCGGCGACGGCTGGCAGGCGCTCACCGATGGCAAGCCCAATACCGACCTGATACCGCCCGACCTGATGATCGCCCGCTATTTCGCCGCCGATGCCGCCGCCATCGCCCAACTCGAAGCCGAGCGCGATGCCGTCGGCCGCGAGATGGAAGAGATGGACGAGGAGCACGGCGGCGAGGACGGCCTGCTGGCGGAGGCCAAGAACGACAAGGGCAAACTCACCCGCGCGAGCGTCAAGGCGCGGCTGGCCGAGATCAGGCCGGACAAGGACGCCGCCCCCGAGCGCCGGATGCTGGCCGCCTACAACGCACTGATCGAGAAGGAGAGCGCCGCCGGCAAGAAGGTCAAGGATGCCCAGAAGGGCACTCGACGCCAAGGTGGCCGCCCGCTACCGGAAACTCACGCAGGACGAGATCAAGACCCTGGTGGTCGAGGACAAATGGCTCGCGGCCTTGGGGGCAAGCGTCCAAGGCGAATTGGATCGGGTCAGCCAGGCGCTGACCGGGCGCATCCGGCAACTGGCCGAGCGTTATGCTACACCGCTGCCGAGGCTGGCCGAGGAGGTCGAAACACTCGCCGCCCGGGTCGATGAGCATCTGAAGACGATGGGATTCGCTTGGAAGTGACTGGTTGTCGGCACCTTATTAAAGTATTCTTCGATTTCTTTAACAGCGTCGCGCCTTATTAAAGGGAACTGCGTCATGCACCGCAACGCCACCGGTCGCTATGTGGCCAGTCTGGCTGGCGGGGAGACCGTGCGCGCCTTCGTCCCTGCGCCCCTGCCCCCGACGCCGCCGCTCGACCTGAGCGGCAGTCGCCAAGCGGACCTGGAGCGGGCCACCCTGGCATTGGGGCGCCTCGACAGCATCGGCCTGCTGCTACCCGATCCGCAGCGCTTCTTGTACGCCTATGTGCGCAGGGAGGCGGTGCTGTCCTCCCAGATCGAGGGAACCCAGTCATCCCTTTCCGATCTGCTGCTCTTTGAACTCGATGAGCAACCCGGGGTCCCCTTCGACGACGTGGTGGAAGTCTCCAACTATGTTGCCGCATTGGAACACGGCATGGCGCGCCTTCGCGAGGGTCTCCCGCTCTGCAATCGGCTCCTGCGCGAGATGCATGCCCGCCTCATGGCGCGCGGACGGGGCAGTGACCAGGCCCCCGGCGAGTTTCGCCGCACCCAGAACTGGATCGGCGGCACCAGACCCGGAAACGCCCACTTCGTCCCACCGCCCACCCAAGAGGTGGAGCCCTGCATGGGCGCGTTGGAGGCATTTATCCACGACGCGTCCACTTCGCTTCCCGTGATCCTCAAGGCGGCCTTGGTGCATGTCCAGTTCGAGACCATCCACCCGTTTCTCGACGGCAACGGCCGCGTTGGGCGACTGCTGATCGCGATGGTCCTGCATGAGGGCGGGGCACTCACCCAGCCGTTGCTCTATCTCAGTCTCTATTTCAAGCAGCACCGTCAGGTCTATTACGACCTGCTGGAGCGGGTACGAACCGACGGCGACTGGGAGGCCTGGATCGACTTCTTTCTGGAGGGTGTCGAGCAAACCGCCAACAGCGCCGTGCAGACCGCCCGCCGGCTGGTCGATCTGTTCCAGCAGGACACCCGGCGCGTCCAGGCCGGCGGGCGCGGCGCGGCCAATACCCTGCGCGTGCTCGACGCACTGCGGCAGCGACCACTGTGTAACCTCGGCCAACTGGCCCGGTCCGCCGACATCAGCTTTCCCACCGCCTCCAAGGCCATGCTCGCCCTGGTCGAACTGGGTATCGCCCGCGAGCTGACCGGCCAGCGGCGCAACCGGGTCTTCGTCTACGATGCCTATCTGGAGATACTCAACGAAGGGGGGGAGGCGCTGTGATAATGGAAAATGGACAGTTGACAATGGAGAATGAGCCGCTACCCCTGGGAGACGTGGGCGCTGCGTATCAATTCGCCGCCCTCTCATTCCCACGCTCCGCGTGGAAATGCTGTCTTGGCTGCTCTTGCGGCCTGAACCCATACGCGACGCTGGAGCGTCGGCGCTTGCTCCCACGCTGGAGCGTGGGAGCCAGAGAAGCCAGGAGGAAATTGGTCAGAAGCCTTCTCACCAATTGCATATCTCTCGCGTTTCCGCGCCGGCATCAGGGCGCGCGGGACTGTGACCACGAAGGTCCCAAACCTGGTAGGGTCCGCTACGCGGACCATTCGCCGGTGGGGTTCGCGCGGGGTTCGGTCCGCACAGCGGACTCTACCCGGCTAGAGCAACGAGCGCAGACCTACACCGCAATAGATGCGACGCTGTCGCACCTTTTGCGCCTTCTGGAGCCGGGGCAGACCTTGCGGGAAGCAATACAATGAGCACGGAACTGAGGCCAGGGTACAAGCAAACTGAGGTGGGAGTGATCCCCAATGATGGAACTGACCAACGCCCGCCCTCACCTCTCGTTCCCACGCTCCGCGTGGGAATGCAGCCTTGGCCGCTCCAGCGGCCCGAGCCCCTACACGACGCTGGAGCGTCGGCACTTGCTCCCACGCTGGAGCGTGGGAGCCAGAGACAAATGGCTCGCGGCCTTGGGGGCAAGCGTCCAAGGCGAATTGGATCGGGTCAGCCAGGCGCTGACTGGGCGCATTCGGCAACTGGCCGAGCGTTATGCCACCCCGCTGCCGAAACTAATCGAAGAGGTGGACACGCTCGCGGCCCAGGTGGATGACCATCTGAAGGCAATGGGGTTCACATGGAACTGACCAACGCGCAGCTTCGCTTCTCGTTCCCACGCTCCGCGTGGGAATGCAGTCTTGGCCGCTCCAGCGGCCCGAACCCATACGCGTCGCTGGAACGTCGCGACTTGCTCCCACACTCCAGCGTAGGAGCCAGAGAACAGCAACAAGTTTCGTGTTCCAAGGGAAGCAGTGTTGGTTTCGAAGCTCAACCCCCGGATACCAAGGGTTTGGGCACCAATCGATGTTCCGGACCACTCTGTTGCATCTACAGAATTTCTGATTCTCGTGCCAAAGGAATCAGTGTCACGCAAATTCCTTTCTGCTTTCTGCTCATCGCCTTATTTTTGCGGAGAGATGGAGTTAGCTGCATCAGGAACTACTGGGAGTCATCAAAGAATCAGTCCTTCGAGCGCGCTCAATATTGCGATTTCCATACCCCTCGATCCAAGCGAACAAACCGCCATCGCCACCATCCTCTCCGACATGGACGCCGAGATCACCGCCCTCGAAGCCCGCCGCGACAAGACCCGCGACATCAAACAGGGCATGATGCAGGAACTGCTGACCGGGAGGATTCGCCTGGTATGATCACCGACACCCAGCCGGTCTGCCGGATTATTGCCGGCCCCAATGGCGCTGGCAAGACCACCTTCGCGCTAAAGTACCTGCCGGAGATCGCCCATTGCAAAGTATTCGTGAATGCCGACTTGATCGCATTCGGTCTTTCGCCCTTGGATCAGGAACGACACCTGGTGGCCGCCAGCCGTCTATTTCTGAGCGAGATCGAGCAGAATGTCCAGGCGCGCCGGGATTTCGCCTTTGAAACCACCCTGTCCGGTCGCGGCTATCTTCGCCTGATTCGGCGCCTCCGATCCGAGGGTTGGCGGGTGGAACTGCTTTACCTGGCGCTGCCGGCGGCCGAGCTGTCGATCCTGCGGGTCACCGAGCGCGTCGCCCACGGTGGACACTCGATTCCCCGTGTCGCCATCGAGCGCCGATTCCCCCGCAGCCTACAGAACTTATTTCAAGTCTACGCTCGCGCAGTGGATCATACCCGTTGCTTTCTCAATAGTGGCGAGTTGCCGCAACTGGTTTTCGTTCAGCAGGGCGAGACTCTAGACGTTCTAGAACCCGAGCTATTCCAGAGACTCTTGAGCGAGGCCAACCGATGAACGGCGTTTCCTACGAAGACCAGCAGATCCTCGATTCGTTGCGGACCGCAGTCGCTGAGGCACTGGACCGTAAGCGCCGATTGGGACACTATGCGGTCGTATGGCGCGACGGCAAGGCAGTCATCCTCGGCGACGAATCATCCGAGAAGGACTGGCCTGCTCTGCACCACGACACTGCTGCAAAGGGTAGAACCCTAGGCGACTTGATCGAGCCGACCGTCGGCGATTAGTCGGGAGCCGCGAATGACGAACGTTCATCTGGCTCCAGGCTCCAGCGTGGGAGCAAGCCCCATCACTCCAGTGTCGCGTTTCGGGCCGCTGGAGCGGCCGAACGGCATTCCCACGCTGGAGCGTGGGAACGAGAAGAACTTGGCAGATCCTATCCTCCGAGATTGATCAGTCGGCTTGACTAACCACGCCTAAGACGAATGAGGTTTGCACGCCATGACCACCAGCGCCAACTTAAGCAAGGAAGCAGAATTTGCCGTGCGCAGTTTCATCGGTCGGATCACGGCCGATTTTGACGTGACTGAAACCTTTCTATTCGGCAGCCGGGCACGTCAGTCCCATCGCGAGGACAGCGACGTCGATATCGCTGTTGTGCTGCATGGCGCTTCCGGGCATCGTATCGATGAGACCCTGAAGATGGCGGACATTGCCTTTGACGTGCTGTTGGACACGGGTATTATGATCGAGGCCATCCCGTTCTGGGAGGACGAGTGGGCGCATCCCGAGCGATTCAGCAACCCGGCCCTGATCGAGAACATCCATCGCGAAGGAGTCCGTCTGTGAAACCGGATGATTATCTCGCCAAGGCACATCGCGCCCTGGCCTCCGCGCACCTGCTGTTGAGTGACGGTGACTGGGAAGGCGCCTGCAATCGCGCCTATTACGCGGTGTTCGACGCCGCCCAGGCCGCGCTGCTGCATCAATCGCGGATGAATCCCGCCGAAACGCATACCCACAGCGGGCTGATCGCGGCCTTCGGCAATCATCTGGTGAAGTCGGGGACGCTGGCCGCTGATCTCGGCCGATCGCTCAATCACATCGAACGTATTCGCCTACTCGCTGACTACACCGGCGAGGGAATCGAGTCGGAACGGGCCTCGTGGGTCGTCGACCAGGCAGAGTCATTCGTGCAGGCCATCTTACAGTACAGGACAGGAGCCGGTACGAACGTGCCCGATAAGGGTCAGAGGACTCCATGAGCACTGTCGGCCAGATCGAGAAGCTCACCCAGGAACGCATCGTTTCGCTATTTTGCGAGCGGCTCGGTTACGACTATCTGGGCAATTGGATGGAGCGTCCCGGCAACGCCAACATCGAGCCGGAATACCTCACCGCCTGGCTGGAAAAGCAAGGCCTGAGCGAGACCCTCATCAAGCGGGCGCTGCATGAACTGAACCGCGTGGCGTCGGACACCAGCAAGTGTCTCTACGACCGCAACCGGGCAGTCTATGACCTGCTGCGCTATGGGGTGAAGGTCCAGCCGGGGGCGGGCGAGAACAAGGTCACGGTGTGGCTGATCGACTGGAAGGACCCGCAGAACAATCACTTCGCCATTGCCGAAGAGGTGACGGTGAAAGGCGCGAACGCCAAGGCCGGCACCAAGCGGCCGGACATCGTGCTCTATATCAACGGCATTGCGGTGGCCATCCTGGAGTTGAAGCGCTCCACGGTCTCGCTGGCCGAGGGTATCCGCCAGAACCTGGACAATCAGCAGAAGCAGTTCATCGAGCCCTTCTTCTCGACCATGCAGTGGGTGATGGCAGGGAGCGACAGTGAGGGGATGCGCTACGGCACGGTCGAGACGCCGGAGACCTATTACCTGCGGTGGGTAGAGGACACCGGCCTCTGGGCGGCCGAGCCGAACGGGCTTGACCGGCACCTGTTGCAGGTCTGCACCAAGGCGCGGCTGCTGGAGCTGATGCACGACTTCGTGGTGTTCGACGCGGGCATCAAGAAGCTGTGTCGGCAGAACCAGTTCTTCGGCGTCAAGGAGGCCCAGGAGTTCATCCGGCGGCGCGAGGGCGGGATCATCTGGCACACCCAAGGCAGCGGCAAGTCGCTGACCATGGTCTGGCTGGCCAAGTGGATACTGGAGAACTGCCCCGGCGCTCGGGTGTTGATCATTACCGACCGCACCGAGCTGGACGAGCAGATCGAGAAGGTGTTCAAGGGTGTCAATGAGTCCATCTACCGCACGACCAGCGGTGCGGACCTGATCGATACGCTGAACGGTACCGAGGAACCCCTGATCTGCTCATTGGTGCACAAGTTTGGTCGGCAAGGAAACGATGAGGCACCGGGCGAGGACGGGGCCAAGGCGTTCATCGAGGCCATCCGGAAGGTACCGGCCAACTTCAAGGCCAAGGGCGACATCCATGTGTTCGTGGATGAATGCCACCGGACCCAGTCCGGCGACCTGCACCAGGCAATGAAGGCGCTGCTGCCCAATGCGCTGTTCATTGGCTTCACCGGCACCCCGCTGCTCAAGTCCGACAAGGCGCGCAGCATCGAGGTCTTCGGCCGCTATATCCACACCTACAAATTCGATCAGGCGGTCCGCGAGGGCGTGGTACTGGACCTGCGCTACGAGGCGCGGGACATCGATCAGACCCTGACCAACAAAGGCAAGATCGACCAGTGGTTCGAGACTAAGACCCAGGGTCTGAACGACCTGGCCAAGGCGCAACTCAAGCAGAAGTGGGGGACCATGCAGCGGGTACTGTCCAGTCGGGGCCGACTGGAACAGATCGTCGCCGACATCCTGCTCGATATGAATACCAAGCCCCGGCTGATGGACGGCCACGGCAATGCCATGCTGGTGGCGGGCAGCATCTACGAGGCATGTAAGTTCTACGAACTGTTCGCGCGCTCGGAACTCAATGGCCGGTGCGCCATCATCACGAGCTATGCACCGACCGTCGCCGACAGCAAGGGCGAGACGACCGGCACCGGCGAGACGGACAACCTATTCAAATACCAGGTCTATCAGCAGATGCTGGCGGACTGGTTCAACGAGCCGCCCGAGGCCGCCATCAAGAAAGCGGAGCGGTTCGAGCGGGAGGCGAAGAAGCAATTCATCGATGCACCGGGCCAGATGAAGCTCTTGATCGTAGTGGACAAACTGCTGACCGGCTTCGATGCGCCATCCGCGACCTATCTTCATATCGATAAACAGATGCAGGACCATGGCCTGTTCCAAGCCATCTGCCGGGTCAACCGGCTGGACGGTGTCAGCAAGGATTATGGCTACATCATCGACTACAAGGACCTGTTCAAGCGTCTGGAAGGGGCGGTCGAAGACTACACCAGCGGCGCCTTCGATGCCTATGACAAGGCCGACGTGCAGGGGTTGCTGAAGGATCGGCTGGCCGAGGCGCGCGTGGACTTGGAAGAGGCCCGCGAGGCGGTCAAGGCGCTGTGCGAGCCGGTGGAGGCACCGCGCGAAGAACTGGATTACTTCCATTGGTTCTGCGCCAAGGAGTCGGGCAATGCCAGGCAACTCAAGGACAACGAACCAAAACGGGTGAAGCTCTACAAGTTCGTGGGCGCCTTGCTGCGCAGTTATGCAAGCATCGCCAACGAGGTCGCCGCGGCCGGTTACAGAATCGATGAGATCGAGCAAATCAAAGATGAGGTGGATCATTTCGCCAAGGTCAGCGCGACGGTCAAGCGCAACAGTGGCGACTACATCGATCTGAAGGCGTTCGAGCCGGCCATGCGGCACCTGATCGACACCTACATCCGCGCGCAGGAGAGCGAGATAATCTCCGACTTCGACGACCTGAGCCTGATCGCCCTGATCGTCGAGCGCGGCCCCGAGGCGGTGGATGCGCTGCCCAAGGGTCTCCGCAAGAGCGAGGGCGCGGTGGCGGAGACCATCGAGAACAACGTCCGCCGGATCATCGTCAACGAGACCCCGGTCGACCCGGCCTACTACGAGAAGATGTCCAAGTTGCTGGATGCGCTGATCGAGCAGCGGCGCAAGGGGATGCTGACCTACAAGGACTACCTGGAAAAAATCGCCAAGCTGACCAGGGACGCGACCCTGCCGGGCGGCGGTCCGGGCGGCTATCCTCCGAACGTGAAGACCGCGGCTCAACGGGCGCTCTACAACAACCTGGGCCAGAACGAGGGGCTGACCTTGGCGGTGGACGCGGCGATCGAGGCCAGCCGCATGGATGGCTGGCGCGACAGCACCATGAAGGCCAAGCGGGTGCGGTTGGCGATCCGCACGGCGCTCCAGCAGGCCCATGCGGCGGCGCAGGCCCCAGGCGGTCTCGATGATGGCGACGGTCGCGACAGCTACGCGATCGAGGCGGAAGCGACGCGCCTACTCGAACTGGCGAAGCATCAGAGTGATTACTGAAACGCGGCACCTGACGATCTCGGGTATCGAGGTCGAAGTGGTGCGCAAAGACATCAAGAACCTGCACCTGGGCGTCTACCCGCCGCTCGGGCGCGTGCGCGTGGCCGCCGCTCGGGCGCGTGCGCGTGGCCGCGCCGCTCGTGCTCGGGGACGAGGCGGTGCGATTAGCCGTGCTGGGCTGGATCAAACGGCAGCGAGCCAGGTTCGCCCAGCAACCCCGCCAGTCCCAGCGCGAGATGGTGAGCGGCGAGAGCCATTGGTTTCTCGGTCGGCGCTATCGCTTGCGGGTCTGCGAACAAGAGGGTCAGCCCAGCGTGGCGGTGCGCGGCCTGGCCGCCCTTGAGCTGTTCGTGCGCCCCGGCACCGACGCGGCGCAGCGGGAGGCGATCCTGGTGCGCTGGTACCGCGAGCAACTCAAGGCGCTGATCCCGCCGCTGCTGGATACGTGGCAGTCGGCGCTGGGTGTGCAGGTGGCCGACTGGGGCATCAAGCGGATGAAGACCCGCTGGGGGAGCTGCAACCCGGCCACGCGCCGCGTCTGGTTCAATCTGGAACTGGCCAAGAAGCCGGTCCAGTGCCTGGAGTACATCGTGGCCCATGAGCTGACTCACCTGCTGGAGCGACACCATGATGAGCGATTCACGGCCCTGCTGGATAGCCTGATGCCGCAATGGCCGCACTATCGAGACCTACTCAACAGCCTGCCGCTGGCCCATGAGGAGTGGCGGGACTGACAGGTCACGTCGCCCGCAAGCGGGCTCCTACGGAGCTTGATTCTTGATAGCGTCTTATTCGGAAATCGCCTAAAGTCCGACAGGCTGCTAGGGTCGGGTACCGACAGCAGTTCCAATCGAGATACTGACGTGAAACCGCCTAACCGCTCATCGCCCGGCGCAGCCAGAGTTCCAGAATCAACAGCGGCCACACCTGATAAACAGAGAAGCAGCCGGGTCGGGCCTGATGGTCCACCAACCCCTTGAGCGCCGCGGCATCGAGCAAGCCGCCGAGTCGACTGGACGGCGCGAGCAGCAGGTCGCGGGCCAGGTCCAGCGTCGCCTCCTTGGACCAGGCACTGGACGGCAATCCAAATCCCATCTTGCGCCGATGCATCCACTCCGCCGGCAGGTAGCGGATCGCCAGATCCTTGAGGATGCGTTTGGTTTCGGCCGGCGGCCGCCAGCAGGCGGACAGCGGCATCCCCTGCGCCAGCGCGGCGACGTCGCGATCGAGCAGTGGGCAGCGGACTTCCAGTGAAACCTGCATGCTCATGCGGTCGACCTTGGGCAGGACCGCCCCCGGCAAATAGGTCTCGGCATCCAGTGCGCGCATCCGATGCATCAGCGGCTGGCCGGGATCATTGAGCAGTACCCGCCAGTCCGCCAGGGAGTGCGCGACGGCGGCGGGCAGCCCACCGGTGAGTGCGCCAACCTGCTCGGGCTGAAAGATCAGCCACCGCGGGGACAGGTAGCCGTCCGCCGGGGTGGCGCCGCGCCGGGTGCGCACCGCACGCACCAACCGCTGAACACGGCTGCCCTGCTCCATCAGGGTGTCGCGATAGCGTCCGTAGCCGCCGAACAGTTCGTCTCCGCCGTCCCCGGAGAGGGCCACGGTGACCTGCCCGCGGGTAAAGCGCGACAGCAGGTAGGTCGGCAGACAGGAGGAATCCCCATTGGGTTCGTCCAGCCGGTTGGCGATCTCGTGGACGAGTTGCAATGCATCCGGGCTCAGGATCTCCTCGTGGTGATCGGTCCCGAGATGCTGCGCCACTTCCCTGGCATACAGGTGCTCGGTCTCCGCGGTCCCGCCGAAGCCGATGGAAAAGGTGCTCAAGGGCCGACCCAGTTCTTGCGTGACCATCGCGGCCACCAATGCCGAATCGACGCCGCCGGAGAGGAAGGCGCCCAGCGGCACGTCGCTCATCAGCCGCTTGCGCACCGCCTCCCGGACCCGTAAGCGCAGTTCTTCCTCGCGCTCGGCATAGGACGGACCGCCCGCACCCCGCGGCTCGGTGGGAGTGAAACTGAAGTAGCGTTGCGGCTCCCGCACCCGGATGGCCCCGCCATCGGTGTCCACCACCAGGGTGGAACCAGGCAGGAGCTTGCGCACCGAGCGGTAGATGGTGAAGGGTGCGGGGATGTACTGGAGCAACAGATAATAAGCCAATGCGTCCTGATCAATGGTCGCGTCGAACCCCGGCATCCGGGTGAGCGCCTGTAGCTCGGAGGCGAAGGCGAACCAGCCCGGCCCCTGGGCGTAATACAGGGGCTTCTTGCCGAAGGGGTCACGGGCCAGCAGCAGACGGCGGCTCGCGCGATGCCAGACTCCGAAGGCAAACATGCCGTCAAACTGCGTCACCCGGCCGGGGTCGAAGGTCTCGAAGAGGTGCGGAATGACCTCGGTATCGGTATGCGAGTGAAAGCAGTGACCCTGGGCGATCAGCGCGTCACGCAACCCCTCGTAATTGTAGATCTCACCGTTGAAGGTGACCTGCACCGATCCGTCCGCGTTGCCCATCGGCTGACGCCCCTCCTCGGAGAGGTCGATGATGGACAGTCGCCGATGGGCCAAGGCGCAACCGCCGTCCGGATCGACCCAGACCCCGGCGGCGTCCGGCCCCCGATGCACCATGGAATCACGTACATCGGTCACGATGCGACCCAACGCATCGGCATCGAAGCCCCCGGACTCGGTCAAAATTCCTGCTATGCCGCACATGCCGTCACCGCATCTCCACGTGTTGTGTTGAGCGCCAGGTCGCCGCGGGTAAGGCGACTTCCGTCAAACGCGCATGGTAACGGGATTTCGGTGCCGCTGTATCCGGCAGCCGCGGATCACCGGGCGAACCCATAGGTCTCCAGGGTCGCCGCTACCATCCGCTCCAGACCGAACCGTTCCGCCACGAACGCGGGACCGGCGCTGCCGAACCGCTGCCGCAATCCCGGATCGTCCAACAGTGACAACAGCGCGGCGGCGAGCGCGGCCGTATTCGGCTGCTCGACAAACAGACCGGTGACACCATGCAGCAGGGCCTCCCGAGCACCGCCGCCCCCGCACACCACCGCGGGTGTACCGACCGCCTGCGCCTCGATGACGACATTGGGCGTTCCTTCCCAGCGGGACGCCAGCAACAGCACGTCGAACGCGGACAATGCCA
>Ga0247841_10003800_pt1 | contig 27163 bp, 31 predicted proteins | sample LaCruzMarch2015__2_FD_192410 | JGI IMG/M metagenome (GOLD analysis project Ga0247841, IMG submission 192410) | Freshwater microbial communities from meromictic Lake La Cruz, Castile-La Mancha, Spain - LaCruzMarch2015_18m | ecosystem: Environmental > Aquatic > Freshwater > Lake | place: Spain... | reverse complement strand
TCGGAGCTATTGAAAGCATGACTGTACTTCAGCTTGCTGAGCTTGTTAAAGCTTTGGAAGTAAAATTTGGTGTTAGTGCACAGGCTATGATGGCTGCTCCTGCTGCTGCTGGCGGAGGATCAGATGCTCCTGCTGCTGAAGCAGAAGAACAAACAGAATTTGATGTTTTGCTTAAAGTTGTTGGAGAAAAGAAAATACAGGTAATTAAAGTAGTCAGAGCAGTTACCGGACTTGGTCTTAAAGAAGCTAAAGACGTTGTTGACGGTGCTCCAAGCATGGTAAAAGAAAAGATCTCCAAAGAAGAAGCTGAAAAGATTAAAAAAGAACTTGAAGAAAACGGCGCAGAAGTAGAACTTAAGTAATTAAGACACATTTCTAATTATTGCTTTATTTTTTAGGTGATAATGATTCGGGAACGGCTGGGCTGAAGTAAAAAACAGATACGGATCTGATATATATTTGTAAATATCAGTCTGCATTTTAAAAATAATTAATAGACAAACTGCTCAAAAAAATAAGAGTAGTTTGTCTATTGACTTTTCATTTTTGTATGCTAAAATTTATGTTTGCAACTTTTTAGGGGTGCATATTACCTTATACTCTAATAAAGTGAGCTAGATTTATCCTTTTTTCACTAAATCAGAATTTTATTAAGTTTATTATTTTGCAATTTAAATAAAGGGGAGAACCATTAATGCAAAAAAATAAAAAAATCCAGAGATACGATTTCGGCACAATTCCCGAAATCATTGAAATGCCCCATTTACTTGAGATTCAAAAAAAATCATTTGACTGGTTTTTAGAGGAGGGCATCTGGGAGGCATTGAGGGATATTTCGCCAATCGAAGATTTTACCGGAAATATGTCTCTTCAGTTTAAGGGCAGCTCATGGGGCGAGCCAAATGCGTCAGTTGATGTCTGCAAGATGGAGAATATGGACTATGCTGCGCCTTTAAGAGTAAAGGCAAGATTTGAAAACAAAGAAACAGGTGAGTTCAGCGATCAGGAAGATGTTTTTTTAGGTGATTTTCCTCTGATGACTGAGACTGGAACATTTATTATAAACGGCACCGAAAGAGTAGTTGTTTCACAGCTGGTCAGATCTCCCGGAGCTTATTATGACAGTGATCTTGACAAGAAAAAAGAAAAAATAATTTATCTTGGCAAGCTTATTCCTACAAGAGGTTCATGGGTAGAGATTGAAACTGATAAAAAAGATGTTGCCTACGTAAGAATAGACAGAAAAAGAAAATTTTTACTGAGCATTTTTCTTAAATCTGTCGGTTTTGGAAACAACAAGGATTTATTAAATTTATTTGCTCCTTTTGATAAAGTTGGCTGTATTAAAAATACACTTGACAAGGATTCAACCGAAACCGAAGACGGAGCGCTTATTGAATTTTATAAAAAACTAAAACCTGGTGAACCTTCAACCAGGGATAGTGCAAAGAGCCTTATATCCCAACTATTTTTCAATCCCAAAAGATATGATCTTGGCAAGGTTGGAAGACATAAGTTAAATAAAAAGCTCGATGTGGAAACTCCTCTGGATAATGACACAGAAGAATATCTTAGAACTGTTGATGAAAAAATGGGAGTAAGCGAACATGATAAAAATGTCCTTCACAGTAAAGATATATTTCTGTTTGTAAGATATCTTCTTCAGCTAATGGAGGGGGTAGGGGAAATTGATGACATTGATCATTTTGGAAACAGAAGAATCAGAAATATCGGAGAGCTTATCCAGAATCAGGTAAGGATAGGGCTTTCAAGAATGGAAAGAGTTGTTAAAGAAAGAATGACGACTCAGGATGCTGAAACCATTACTCCGAAAACACTTATTAATATAAGACCTTTGGTTGCAGCGCTAAAAGAATTTTTTGGCAGCGGCCAGCTTTCCCAGTTCCTTGATCAGACAAATCCGCTTGCTGAAATTACGCACAAGAGAAGATTAAGTGCATTAGGGCCCGGAGGCCTCTCAAGAGAAAGAGCTGGTTTTGAAGTAAGAGATGTGCATGCATCCCACTATGGGAGAATGTGTCCTATTGAGACTCCTGAAGGCCCAAATATCGGCCTTATAGGTTCGCTTGCAACTTTTGCAAAGTTAAATGATTTCGGTTTTATCGAAACCGCTTATAGAAGAGTTGTAAATTCAAAAGTTACTGATGATATTGACTACCTTACAGCGGATGACGAAGAAAAATATACAATTGCACAGGCGACTGCCCTTCTTTCAAAGGACGGAAAGTTTAAAGAAGAAAAATTACTTGCAAGACTTGGCGGCGAAATAATTTCTGTTGAACCGGATCAGGTTGAATATACTGACGTTTCACCCAAGCAGCTGTTTAGCGCTGCTGCATCGCTCATTCCTTTTCTTGAGCATGATGACGCAAACCGAGCTCTTATGGGATCAAACATGCAGAGGCAGGCAGTTCCATTAATTGATCCGGAAGCACCTCTTGTAGGAACCGGAATGGAAAAAAAGATTGCTCATGACAGCGGACAGATAATATGTGCAAAGCATGATGGAAAGGTAATTGAAGTTTCCGGTGATCATGTAATAGTAGAATATAAAGAAGAAGGCAAAGGCAAAGCCATTGCCAGAGATGAATATAAAATATATAAATTTAAAAGATCAAACCAGGGTACCTGCATAAATCAGAGGCCGATTGTAAATGAAGGCCAGATAGTTAAAGAGGGAGACGTAATAGCTGACGGGCCCGCAACAAATGCCGGTGAACTTGCGCTGGGGCGAAACCTTCTTGTAGCTTTCATGCCATGGGAAGGATATAACTACGAGGATGCTATCGTTATTTCCGAAAAACTTGTCAAGGAAGACATGCTCTCATCAATCCATATTTCAAAACATGAGATTGAAGCAAGGAGCACAAAACTTGGTGCAGAGGAAATAACAAGAGATATTCCAAATGTTAACGAAGAGCTTTTAAGAAATCTTGACGAAAGAGGAATAATAAGGCTTGGAGCAGAAGTCAAGCCCGGAGATATTCTAGTTGGTAAAATCACCCCCAAAGGTGAAACTGAGCTTACTGCTGAAGAAAAGCTTTTAAGAGCTATTTTTGGTGAAAAAGCCAGGGAAGTCAGAGACAGTTCATTAAAGGTGCCTCACGGAGAGAGCGGCAAGGTTATCGACATCCAGATTTCTTCTAAGAAAAAAGGAAACGAGCTTCCTCCCGGAGTAAATGAACTTGTCAGAGTTTTTATAGCAAAGAAGAGAAAAATTTCAGTTGGAGACAAACTTGCAGGAAGACACGGTAACAAAGGTGTAATTTCCGTTATTCTTCCAGAAGAAGACATGCCTTATATGGAAGATGGCACTCCTGTAGATATAGTATTAAATCCAATGGGTGTTCCATCCAGAATGAATGTCGGCCAGATTCTTGAAACACATCTTGGCTGGGCAGCCGAGAGGGGATGGGATGAACCAGACAATCCTGAGTTTAAAAACATAAGGAAGGAAGACGGGAGAATTTACTGTGCAACTCCTATTTTTAACAGTGCGCCTGAGGCAAGAATTAAAGAAGCTTTAAAGAAGGCAATGCTTCCTACAAATGGGAAGATAGCCCTTTTTGATGGTAAAAGCGGAGAAAAGTTAGCTGTTGATATCACTGTCGGATATATTTATATATTAAAGCTCCACCATCTGGTAGATGATAAAATACATGCACGTTCCACTGGTCCTTACTCTCTTGTAACTCAGCAGCCTCTTGGAGGTAAAGCTCAGTTTGGTGGTCAGAGATTTGGAGAAATGGAAGTGTGGGCTCTTGAGGCTTACGGTGCATCGCATATCCTTCAGGAAATGCTCACAATTAAATCAGATGATGTATTTGGAAGAGTAAAGACTTACGAGTCAATTGTTAAAGGTGAAAATATAGAAAAACCGGGAATACCGGAATCGTTTAAAGTGCTTGTAAAAGAGATGCAGAGCCTTTCCCTTGATGTTGAAGTTCTGTCTGAAGAAGGAAAAGAAGTTGAGATTATGGGACATGAAGACGAAATCATGAAAACTGTTAAAAAACTTGGCATTGATCTTCAGCATGATGAAAGCCTGATGTTTACAAATGATTCTGAACCCAAGAAAAAAAGTGCAGGTTTGTTTGATGATTATTCGGAAGACACTTTTTCTGAGGACAGGCCAAAGAAAAAAAGTGGCGACCTCTTTGATGATTTTTCAGAGGAAACTTTTTCTGAAGAGGAAGAGGCAAAGAGTAAGAAACCGGGTTTACTTGATATTGATCCGGCAGCTGATTTAGCCAAATCTAATGCGGCAAAGAGGAAGAAACCGGATTTGCTTGGGAACGATTCGGAGCCATCAGATTTTGATCCTGAGGCTTAAATTTTAGCTGAACCGGACTTATGTTCGAAAATATAATTTTTTTAAGCGGGAAGTTGCTTTGAATATTAATAAATATAATGAAAAATTTTCAATTCACTCGAACAGGGGGAATTTATAATGTCTATAAATATAGATGTAAATAATTTTGATGCATTAAGAATAGGTCTGGCGTCTCCTGAAAAGATACGTTCCTGGTCAAATGGAGAGATTAAAAAACCTGAGACAATTAACTACAGGACGCTAAAACCTGAGAAGGATGGCTTGTTCTGCGAAAAAATATTCGGTCCGACAAAGGACTGGGAATGCTATTGCGGAAAATACAAGAGGGTAAGATTTAAAGGTATAATTTGTGAAAGATGCGGTGTTGAAGTAACCCGTTCAAGCGTGCGAAGAGAAAGAATGGGCCATATCGAGCTTGCTTCACCTGTTTCACATATCTGGTTTTTTAAGGGAGTTCCATCGAGACTTGGATATATTTTAGGACTTACACCAAAAGATCTTGAAAAAGTACTTTATTTTGATTCTTATATTATTGTTTCTGTAGATAAAGACAGAATCAATATTGACAAGGAAAAAATAAAAGCCCTGTATGAAAACTATCTGACCCAGATGGATGAACTTCATGATGAGAGAATAAAAGAAATAAAGACTACTAATGAAGACTTTCTGAAAAGGTATAAAGACGGAGAACCTCTGACTGAGCTTGAAGCTTTTGATGACACAGAGCTTGAATCTGAAAAAGATGTTGAAGCTAAAATTGCAAAAATAATTAAGGAAAATGAAAAGCTACTTGGAGAAGAGGAAGAGATATTTGAGGAGCAGTTAAATCTTGTAAAAAAAGCTCAGATATTATTTCATAATCTCGATCCAAAAATGCTTATAGCAGATGAAAATCTGTTTAAGAAATTAAAAGAAATATATGGTCTGTATTTTAAAGGCGGCATGGGTGCAGAGGCTGTAAAAGAGCTCTTAAAAAATATTGAATGCGAAAAACAGGTTGAAGAATTAAAGTTAGTTATTGAAACTTCAAAGGGACAGAAAAGAGGCAAAGCAATAAAGACTCTTAAGATACTGTCTTCTTTTGTCAATACAAATAACAAGCCTGAATACATGATTCTTGACGTGCTTCCTGTTATTCCACCGGATCTTCGTCCGATGGTTCAGCTTGACGGAGGCCGATTTGCAACATCAGATTTAAATGATCTGTACAGAAGAGTAATAAACAGAAACAACAGATTAAAAAAACTTTTAGAGCTTGATGCTCCTGAAATAATAATAAATAATGAAAAGAGAATGCTTCAGGAAGCAGTAGATGCTTTGTTTGATAATGGTAGAAGAGGAAGAGCAGTTCTTGGAGCAGGAAACAGACCACTAAAATCTTTAAGCGACATGCTTAAGGGAAAACAGGGTCGTTTCAGACAGAATTTACTTGGAAAAAGAGTTGACTACTCAGGACGTTCAGTAATTGTAGTTAATCCAAACTTAAGACTTGATCAGTGCGGTCTTCCAAAACAGATTGCTCTTGAGCTTTTCAAACCATTCGTAATGAAAAAGCTTGTAGATGCTCAGTTTGCTTCAAATATAAAAAGTGCAAAGATTATGGTTGAAAGAGCAGATGACAAAGTCTGGGATATTCTTGAAGCAGTAATAAAGAATCACCCGGTAATGCTAAACAGAGCTCCAACTCTTCACAGACTTGGAATTCAGGCATTTATGCCTATACTTGTTGAAGGTAAAGCTATTCAGATCCACCCTCTGGTATGCCCTCCGTTTAATGCGGACTTTGATGGTGATCAGATGGCTGTGCACGTTCCTTTGTCTAATGAAGCAAAAGCTGAAGCTATTATTTTAATGCTTGCATCAAACAATATACTTTCTCCTGCGAGCGGCGAGCCGGTATCGACTCCTTCACAGGACATGGTTTTGGGTGTTTATTATATGACATCTGAGAGAATAAAAAGTGATGGCAAAGAAAAATATTATTCTGACAGCGAGAATGCCCTTAGAGATATGACTATGACTTTATAAAGCTGCATACTCCGATAAGAGTCAAAATTGATGATAAAATTATAAAGACAACTCCGGGCAGGATAATTTTCAATGAAGCTCTGCCTAAAGATTTTGAATTTGTAAATAAGGAAGTTGCAAAAAAAGAGCTTATTTCAATAATTAACAGATGCATAAGAAAATATCCCAATTACACAGTTGTTGAAGTTCTTGATAATGTAAAGAATCTGGGATTTTTATATTCCACAAAATCAGGTCTTACCATAGGAATAGATGACATAATTGTGCCTCCAAAGAAAAAAGAGATTTTAAAGCACACAGAGGACAATATTGAAAAAATTGAAGGCTATTATCAGCAGGGAATGATAACTGATGATGAGAGACATGAGAGAGTAATCCAGAGCTGGTCAGAAGCAAACGAGTCTGTTGCAGAAGCAATGGAGCGTAATTTTGACAAATTCAATCCTATTTATATGATGGCAACATCAGGTGCAAGAGGAAATATCAAACAGTTAAGACAGCTTGCAGGAATGAGAGGCCTCGTTGCAAATGCAAGAGGCGATATTATTGACAGACCTATCAAGTCAAACTTCAGGGAAGGTCTTACAGTTCTTGAATACTTCCTTTCAACTCACGGTGCAAGGCAGGGTCTTGCTGATACAGCGCTAAGAACTGCTGATTCAGGATATCTTACCAGAAGACTTGTTGATGTGTCTCATGATACGATGATTAGATTTGAAGACTGCGGAACTGAAGAAGGCATTAATCTCTATGTTTTAAGCCTTGAAGGCGAGCCAAACCCGCATCTTATCGGAAGAAGCAGCCAGCAGGAAATTATTGATTCTGCAAACGGACAGATAATACTTTCAAAAGACACCGAGATAGATGAAGAAATTCTTCAGAAACTGGTTCAGGCAAATATTACAGAAATAAATGTAAGATCAGCACTTACCTGCGAAGCCGAAACGGGACTATGCCAGAAATGTTATGGCAGGAACCTGTCGTCAGGCAAAGTAGCAGATATAGGAGAAGCTGTTGGAATAATTGCCGCTCAGTCAATCGGGGAGCCTGGTACACAGCTTACTATGCGTACTTTCCATACAGGAGGTGTTGCATCTACTGTTATTCAGAGATCAATAAAGTCACCTGTAAAAGGCAAGCTTATATTTTCGAAAGAACTTATGGGCCAGTTAAACATGAAATTTGAGGGAGATACAATTGATTACATCAGTCCTCCATCTGAACAGGAATTATACGGTGTTCCAAAGAACATGCTTAAAATAAGTATTGCCCACATACCTGACAAGCTGACATTCAAGGTAAGAATGGAAGAGGCTCCGGCAGCCCAGAAGAAATCAGGACAGCTAATTGATATCATTATTCCAAAAGGTGAAGACCTGCTTTTAACCAACAGTATTAATGTTGAAAGAAACCAGGTATTTGCAATCCTTATTTCAACTGCCAAGAAAAAAAGGCACGTACATAAACATGAGAAAACATTTGAAGGAATAGACATAACTTCCGGTCTTCCAAGAGTCGTTGAACTCTTTGAAGCAAGAAAACCCAAAGAGCATGCAATTATTGCAGAGGCCGAGGGTATAGTTAAAATTGAAGAGCTTGAATCAAATATGCTTCAGCTTACCATTTTAAATTCTGATGAGTCGGAAGAGAAAAAATATGAGATACCAAGCCGTTCAAAAATAAGATTTATGGATGGGGACCTTGTCAAAATTGGCGATCAGTTAACAGAAGGTCAGAGAAATCCGCATGATATTTTAAGGCTTAACGGTATTAAAGTCTGCGAGCAGTATCTTGTAAGGGAAATACGAGATGTTTATAAAGCTCAGGGCGTTGAAATAAATGACAAGCATATTGAGGTAATTGTAAGGCAGATGCTTAAAAAAGTAACAATTCTTGAATCCGGAGACAGTAATTTTCTTCCAGGCCAGTTAGTTGACAGGCTTGTATTTGAAAAAGAAAACAAGCTGTTAATAGAGGAAGGCAAAAAACCTTCCCAGGCCAAACAGAATCTTATGGGAATTACAAAAGCAGCTCTTGCAACTGACAGCTTCCTGTCAGCAGCCTCTTTCCAGGAAACAACAAGAGTTCTTACAGATGCTGCCATTGAAAATAAAACCGATTATCTTATCGGTCTTAAGGAAAATGTCATAATCGGCAAGAATATTCCTGCCGGAACAGGAATGACAAGATACAGAACAATAGAGCTGACTTATCCAGGCTTTGAGGAAGAAACAAATGACGATATCGACATTATGCCTGATACAGCAGCAGATGAAGGTAATATTTTTGAATTAAATATTTAAATAAAAGGTTTAAACGGTGTGTTATGAATGATTTTTATCGATCTGGATGTACACACTGGGTATTTTGATTTTTTTGGGTTTTTGAGCGCAAGTTAGTGGGTTATTTTTATTGACAATTTAATCCTAAAATGATAATCTTCTAACTTGCGCTCTGAAATCCGGCGCGGATATTTGTATTGTCCTGTAATTTTTTGTTAAATTACTCGAAATATCAAAAAAAATAAAAAAAATTAAATTAATTATGTGTATTAGTAATTATTATAATTATAATCAGAAAGTAGAGTTTCTATGCCTACTATAAATCAATTAGTAAGAAAACCAAGATTAAAAATTGTAAAAAAGAAAAAAACACCTGCACTTCAGGAAAATCCTGCAAGAAGAGGAGTTTGTATAAGGGTTTACACGACTACTCCTAAAAAACCAAACTCTGCTTTAAGAAAAGTTGCAAGAGTCAGGCTGACAAACGGAATGGAAATAACAGCTTACATCCCGGGAGTAGGCCATAATCTTCAGGAGCACTCCATAGTACTTGTAAGAGGTGGAAGAGTAAAAGATTTACCAGGCGTAAGATATAAAATAATAAGAGGTACGCTTGATACTTCCGGTGTAGACGGAAGAAGACAAAGTCGTTCGAGATATGGTGCAAAGAAACCAAAATAATGCAAGTCTTAGATAATTAGGAAATACTTCACAAGGAGTTGTAAATGGCAAGAAAGGGAAGAACTCCCACAAAGGAAATGTTAGTAGATCCAATTTACAAAAGCAAATTGGTGACTGAATTTATCAATAAAATTTTATGGTGCGGTAAAAAAAGTACAGCTGAGAAGATCGTTTATGGCAGTTTTGAGATTCTTGAGAGTAAGACAAAGGAAAGTCCTCTTGATGTCCTTGAAAAGTGCATGGATAATGTAAGACCTGCTCTTGAAATAAGACCAAGAAGAGTTGGTGGGGCGACCTATCAGGTTCCTGTTGAAGTTTCTCAGGGAAGAGCAAATACCCTTGCCATCAGATGGCTTATAAGCTATTCAAGAAAAAGAAGAGAAAAAACGATGGCGCAAAGACTTGCCGGAGAAATTCTTGATGGCGCAAGCAATACAGGAAACAGCATAAAGAAAAAAGAAGACCTTCATAAGATGGCAGAAGCAAATAAAGCTTTCGCTCATTACAGATGGTAATATTATCAAACACTTAAATCACTTAATTATTGGATGTAAAATCTGATTTTTTTTGTAGGAAAATGAAATGACCAGGAAAGTATCTATAAAGCACACAAGAAATATTGGTATTACTGCACACATTGATGCAGGCAAAACTACAACTACAGAGCGTATTCTGTATTATACAGGGAAAAGCTATAAGATCGGTGAAGTACATGACGGCACAGCCGTTATGGACTGGATGGTCCAGGAGCAGGAAAGAGGTATAACAATTACTTCTGCTGCGACAACAGCTTTCTGGAAAAATAACAGAATAAATATTATCGATACTCCGGGGCATGTGGATTTTACAGTTGAAGTAGAAAGATCTCTTCGTGTTTTGGATGGAATGATTGGTCTTTTTTGTGCTGTTGGTGGTGTTGAGCCTCAGTCAGAAACAGTATGGAGGCAGGCAGACAAATACAGCGTACCAAGAATTGCATTTATAAACAAAATGGACAGAAGCGGAGCCGATTTTAATTATGTCGTTGACATGATGAGGACAAGGCTCAATGCAAATCCGGCGCCGATACAGATACCCATAGGCAGTGAAGATATATTTAAAGGAATGATAGACCTTGTAAATATGAAGGCATATATATATAAGGATGAGATGGGTTTGAAGTTTGACCATACTGATATTCCTGCTGAGATGCTTCCGGCTGCAAAAAGCGCAAGAATGGAATTAATCGAAAACATCGCAAATTTTAATGATGATATTTTACATAAATATGTTGAAAATATTGAAATAAAGCCTGAAGAAATCAAAAAGGCTTTAAGAACTTTAACTATTGAGGGCAAAGCAATACCTGTTTTATGCGGGGCTTCTTTTAAAAATAAAGGCGTACAGCCTTTGCTTGACGCAGTTATTGATTATTTGCCGTCTCCATTGGATGTTTTACCTGAAGTCGGAATTAATCCACAAAATGACAAGGAAGAAACGCGTGCCATAAGTGATGAGGAGCCATTTTCAGGTTATATTTTTAAAATAATGACAGATCCTTTTGTTGGCAGGCTGACATATTGCAGGGTTTACTCCGGTAAACTTGTCAGCGGCACCCAGGTTTTAAATACGACTGAAAACAATACTGAAAGAATCGGTAGGCTTCTATTGATGCACGCAAACCACAGGGAAGAGCTTACTGAAGCGTATTGCGGAGATATTGTTGCTATTATTGGTCTTAAAAAAGTAAGCACTGGGGATACAATATGTGATCCAAAGCATCCTATTAAATACGAAACCATAACTTTTCCGGAGCCTGTTCTGTCAATTGCAATTGAGCCAAAAACAAAACTCGATCTTGACAAGCTTAACAGGGCTTTAGGCAAACTTGCCGAAGAGGATCCAACATTTAGAGTTGGAACTGATGCTGACTCAGGCCAGACAATAATTGAAGGTATGGGAGAACTTCACCTTGAGATTATTGTTGACAGACTGATGCGGGAATTCGGCGTTGATGCAAATGTAGGCAGACCTCAGGTTTCATACAGGGAAACAATTACGAAAACTGTACAGGTTGAGGGCAAGTATATAAGGCAAAGCGGAGGCAAAGGTCAGTATGGTCATGTTGTTATGAAATTTGAGCCTAATGAATACGGCAAGGGTTTTGTTTTTGAGGATAAAATTAAAAGCGGTGCCATTCCAAGAGAGTATATCAAGCCTGTTGAGCAGGGAGTTACAGATGCAATGCAGACAGGTGAACTTGCAGGATATCCCGTAATTGATATAAAAGCTATTCTTCTTGACGGAACGTATCATGATGTTGATTCATCTGAGCTGGCTTTCAGAATTGCAGGCTCTAAAGCATTTAAAGAAGCAATGTCCAAAGGCTCCCCTATACTGATGGAGCCGGTAATGGAGGTTGAAACAGTTACTCCTGAAGAATCAATGGGAGACGTTATAGGCGATATTAATTCAAGAAGAGGCAGAATCCATGAGATAAATACAAGGAACAAAATGACTAGTATTAAATCTGAAGTTCCTCTCGTCAATATGTTTGGATATGCCACTGATTTGCGTTCAAAAACACAGGGCAGAGCTACTTTTTCAATGCAGTTTAAAAAATATGAACCTATTCCAGAAAGTATTGCAATAGAGATAATCAAAAAAGTAAAAGGTGCAGTTGCTGTTTAATTTGCAAAAAAATTTAAAATTATTTTTCATTTAAGAAAGGAAGCAGGCATGGCTAAAGAGAAATTTACAAGAAATAAAATACATATGAATATCGGCACCATAGGGCATGTTGATCACGGTAAAACAACCCTTACTGCTGCAATTACCTATTGCTTAAAAGGCAAGGGCCTAAACGTTCAGGTTCGCCCCTTTGATTCAATTGATAATGCACCAGAAGAAAAGGCAAGAGGAATAACCATTGCTATTGCCCACGTTGAATACGAGACAGACAACAGACACTACGCTCACGTTGACTGCCCGGGTCACGCCGATTACGTAAAGAACATGATTACAGGTGCTGCTCAGATGGACGGAGCAATAGTTGTAGTATCAGCTGCTGACGGCCCTATGCCTCAGACAAGAGAGCACATACTTCTTGCCCGTCAGGTTGGAGTTCCCTACATCGTAGTATTTTTAAACAAAACAGACATGGTAGATGATCCTGAACTTATCGAACTTGTTGAAATGGAAGTAAGAGAGCTTCTCTCCTATTATGAATTCCCAGGAGATGACATCCCTATCGTTAAAGGCTCAGCACTTAAAGCACTTGAATGCCAGTGCGGAAAACCTGAATGCCCTTCATGCGGCTGTATTACAGAACTTATGAACGCAGTCGACAGCTATTTTCCAGATCCAGTCCGTGCAGTTGACAAACCATTCCTTATGCCTATCGAAGATATATTCTCAATAACAGGTAGAGGAACAGTAGTAACAGGAAGAATTGAAAGAGGAAAAGTAAATCTTCAGGAAGCTGTTGAAATAGTAGGTATAAAAGAAGCAACCCAGAAAACCGTAGTAACAGGAATTGAAATGTTTAGAAAACTTCTTGACGAAGGCCAGGCCGGAGATAATGTAGGTCTATTACTTCGAGGAATTCAGAAAGAAGACGTGGAAAGAGGCCAGGTAGTAGCAAAGCCCGGCTCAATTACACCTCACTCACATTTCATGGCTCAGGTTTATGTACTCTCCAAAGAAGAAGGCGGAAGACATACTCCTTTCTTTAACGGATACCGTCCACAGTTTTATTTCAGGACAACAGATGTAACAGGAGATGTAACTCTTCAGGCCGGTATTGAAATGGTAATGCCTGGTGATCATACAGAAATGGAAGTAAAACTTATCACACCTATAGCAATGGAAGATGGACTTCGTTTTGCAATACGTGAAGGCGGAAGAACAATAGGTGCAGGAAGTATATCCAAGATAATAGAGTAGAGATTAGAAAATACGGAGGAAAATAGTTGAGCGCAGGTAAATTAGGACAAAAAATAAGAATAAAATTAAAAGCTTATGACAGTGAAGTAATAGACAGATCTGCAAAAAAGATTGTTGAAACTGTCGAGAGTTCAGGAGCAAAAGTATCAGGACCAATTCCGCTTCCAAATAAAAGGAATTTGTTCTGTGTTATAAGGTCTCCTCATGTCGACAAGGATTCAAGAGAGCATTTCGAAATAAGGACTCATAAAAGAATAATTGACATCCTTGATCCTAATCCGAAAACAGTTGATATGCTCATGAGATTAAATCTTCCGGCAGGCGTAGATATAGAAATAAAGTCATAAACTGAAATATAAAAAAGGCGCAAATTAATAAATTTTATATTTTTTGAAACTTTTATTTGATTTATTTTCAAAAAAAATATAGAATATGTTTTTTGTGTTGACTAAAAAATTGTTTTGAAAGTTATATTGAATTTAGCTGGAATTTTAAGGAAGAGAGTCAAAATGGTACAAGCAATTTATGGTAAAAAAGTGGGTTCCACCCAGATATATGATGAAAACGGAAATGTTCTGTGCGTAACTGCAATAGAAGCAAAACCATGTAAAATTGTTCAGATAAAAAACGTAGAGTCTGATGGTTATAATGCCTTAAAAGTAGGTTTTGGCGTTGTAAAAGAAAGCAGACTAAACAAGCCTAAAAAAGGTGAATTTGCAAAAGCAAAAGTTGAGCCTGCAAAATATCTGAAAGAAATAAGACTTGCTGATTTTAATGATGAGTACAAAATTGGTGACAGCATTGATGTAAAAGTTTTTAATATTGGTGATATTGTAAAAATTACGGGAATATCAAAAGGCAGAGGCTTTGCGGGCGTTATCAAAAGATTCCATTTTCACAGAGGCCCTGTCACCCATGGTTCTCACAGTATTAGAAAAACTGGTTCAATAGGTATGTGCTCTACTCCAAAAAAAGTTATGAAAGGCAAGAAAATGCCTGGCAGAATGGGCGGAGAAAGAGTTACTATCCCGGGTACCAAAATAATAGATGTATTGTCAGAGCAAAACCTGATTTTAGTTAAAGGATTTGTTCCTGGAGCAAAAGGCAGTGTAGTTTATATTAGGAAAGCTTAAATTTTTTTAGGAGAAAGTAATGGCGACTTTAGATATTTTAGATTTAAAGGGAAGCAGTAAAGATAAGATTGATATTCCAGATGAAATAGTAAAAGTGGAAGTAAACACTAATATTCTTCATATGGAAGTTAAAAGGTTTCTTGCTTCAGCACGTTCCGGTACCAGCAAAACAAAAGGAAGAAGCGAAGTCAGGGGCGGCGGTAGGAAACCCTGGAGACAAAAAGGCACAGGAAATGCAAGAGCAGGAAGTACAAGATCACCTCTTTGGAGAGGTGGAGGAGTTACTTTCGGTCCTGTTCCTAGAGATTATTCATTTAAACTTAATAAGAAAGTTATAAGAAAATCAAAACTTATGGCTCTTTCTGACAAGTTTAATGATGGCAGGCTTATGGTTGTTTCAGACTTTAATTTTGACAAGCCCAGCACTAAAAAGGCGAGTTCAATTCTTGAAAGTCTAAAAGTGGCCGGCAGTAAAGTTCTGGTTGTTTTGGAAAATCTGGATGGCAACGAATTGCTGTCTTTCAGAAACATGCCAACTGTTTTACTGACGACATACAGGTCTATGAACACTTATGAAGTTCTGGTAAGTGATTATATGATATTTACAAAAAATTCACTTGAGAAATTTTTAGAGGAGTTTTCCAATGCAAGATCCTAGGGATTTGATTGTAGGACCTATAGTTTCAGAAAAAAGCTATAGCGCAGTAAAAGATAACAGATACTCTTTTTTTGTAGATCTTAGAGCCGAAAAAGGCGAGTTAAAAAGAGCAATCGAAAAAATTTTTAACGTTAAAGTGCTAAAGATCAGCACTATTAGCGTAAAGCCGAAACCTAAACGACTTGGGCGCAGCGTCGGCACAAGTCCAAGACGAAAGAAAGCCATCGTAAGTCTGAGAAAAAAAGACAAAATCGACTTCTTTCAGTCTGCATAACTTAAATTAAATTAAATAATATTTTATAAAATTTTAATATTTTAATAGAACTGACTGTTTAATTATTTTATAAACAACTCGTTTGTTTTAGTAATTATTGTTCTTACTTGAATTGCGGAGGTAAATAAGTTGGCTTTAAAAAAATACAAACCGACGTCTCCAGGCAGGAGATTTGCGACAGTTTCAGATTTTGCTGAAATTTCAAAGGAAAGACCTGAAAAGTCACTAACTGTTTCACTGGTTAGGAAAGCAGGTAGAAATAATAATGGCCTTATTACCAGAAGGCACAGTGGTGGGGGCCATAAAAGACTTTACAGAATAATAGATTTTAAAAGAAATAAAGCAGATATTCCGGGTAAAGTGGCAACAATAGAGTATGACCCGAACAGAAGTGCACGAATTGCTTTAATTTTTTATGCTGATGGCGAAAAAAGCTATATTATTGCACCAATAGGATTAAAAGTTGGAGACAGCGTAGAATCAGGCGCAAATGCAGATATCAAGCCGGGCAACTGTCTTCCTTTATCTCAGATACCTGTAGGTACAATTGTTCATAACATTGAGCTTAAGGTAAATAAAGGTGCTGCAATAGCACGTTCTGCAGGTTCTTCTGCACAGCTTTTGGCCAGAGATGAAAGTTATGCACAGTTAAAATTGCCTTCAGGCGAAATGAGACTGGTTTCAATAAAGTGCAGAGCATGTATAGGCCAGGTTGGAAATCCGGATCATGAAATTGTAAGGCTTGGTAAAGCCGGTCGTAACAGATGGCTTGGTGTAAGGCCGAGTGTCCGTGGTACTGCCATGAACCCTCATGATCATCCACATGGCGGCGGCGAAGGCAAGAATAAAACTTCCGGTAGAGATCCTGTTACTCCTTGGGGCAAGCCAACACTTGGCTACAGAACAAGAGATAAAAAGAATCCTACGGGCAAGTTTATTATAAAGAGAAGAAATGCTTAGTTATTAAAAATTTATTTATTTTATCTTATGTGTTTGGAGGAGGATAAAAATGTCCAGGTCTTTAAAAAAAGGACCTTTTGTTGAAGAAAGCCTATTTAGAAAAATAAAATTGATGGAAGAAACAGGAGATAAGAAAATTATCAAAACCTGGTCCAGAGATTCTGTTATTTTTCCTGAGATGGTCAGCTTTACAATTGCGGTTCATGATGGGAAAAAACATATTCCAGTTTTTGTTTCTGAGTCAATGGTTGGCCATAAGCTTGGTGAATTTGCACCGACAAGATCAATAAGGCCGCATGTTTTTAAAGGTAAAAGCGAGAAAAGCGCATCAGTTAAAAAGAAAATGAACAAAGGTTAATTTAAGTGAGATTTAATTGTTTTAATTTGTGTTATTTAAAGGGGGCTGTTTATTTTGGAAGCTAAGGCAATAACAAGAAATATAGAGATACCGGCTACTAAAGTTCGTTATGTTGTTGAGCTGGTTAAAAGTAAAAAGGTAAGCGAAGCGGTTGATCTTTTATCTTTAACACCGAGAGTCGCAGCTGTTTATGTCAGAAAGGCTATTCAGAGTGCCGCTGCAAATGCTGCTGAGAATTTTAAAATGAAACAAGATGAATTATTCATTTCGCAGATATATGTTACTCAGGGGCCCACATTAAAAAGGTTCAGACCGAGAGCCAGGGGTAAAGCTGACAGAGAAAGAAAAAGAAGCTCACATTTATTTGTGTGGGTATCTGATGGCAAAACAGAGGAGGTTAAGAAAATTGGGTCAAAAAGTAAATCCTAACGGACTAAGATTAGGTATTAACAGAGACTGGGAATCAAGATGGTTTGCAACCAAAGATTTTGCAAAGTTTATTTTAGAAGATATAAAAATAAGAAAACTTATTAATGAGCAGATTGCTAATTCAGGTATTTCTAAAATAGAAATCGAAAGAACATCTGATGAAGTAAAAGTTGATGTTTTCACTTCAAAGCCCGGAGTTGTAATAGGTAAAAGGGGAACAACCATAAATGATATGAAGGAGCTTCTGCAAAAGCAGGTAGGAAGAGCAGTTCAGCTTAATATTGTTGAAGTTAAAAAACCTGAGCTTGTAGCAAAGCTTGTCGCCGAGGGAATAGCTTCCCAGCTTGTGGGCAGAGTAAGCTTTAGAAAAGCAATGAAAAAGTCGGTTACGCTGACTTTAAAATCCGGTGCCAAAGGAATAAAAGTTCAATGTTCCGGCAGGCTTGGCGGAGCAGAAATGGCAAGAAGAGAGTGGTACAGGGAAGGCAGAGTACCTCTTCATACTTTAAGAGCTGCCATAGATTTTGGGACTGCTGAAGCAAAGACTACTTTTGGAAAAATAGGAGTTAAAGTTTGGATATATCTTGGAGACGTTATTATTGATAAGGTTTCTGTTAATGATAAAAAGACTTTAAAAGACGGAAAAGAAAGTCTGGCTAGTTAATTAAGGATTAATATAGGTTATTGTATTTAAGATCAGGAGATATATTATGTCACCAATGCTGATGCCAAAAAGGGTTAAGCACAGAAAAGAACATCGTGGCAGGATGAGAGGAATGGCAAAAGGAGGTTCAAATCTTTCTTTTGGAGAATTCGGTTTGCAGTCTGTTGAGCCGGGATGGGTTACAAGCAAGCAGATAGAGGCAGCTAGAGTTGCACTTACAAGATATATAAAAAGAGGCGGTAAAGTGTGGATTAATATTTTCCCACACAAGCCGGTTACCAAAAAGCCAGCTGAAACAAGAATGGGAAGCGGCAAGGGTGTACCGGAGCATTGGGTTGCAGTAGTCAAGCCCGGCAAAATAATGTTTGAGCTTGCAGGTGTCAGTGCAGAAATTGCTCAGGAAGCTATGAGGCTTGCCTCACATAAATTTGCAATAAAAACAAAATTTGTAAAAGCGGAATAATTTAGCAAGTTAATTTTTAAAAAAGTTAAGGTGGAAGATAATGAAGGCTAGTGAATTAAGAGAGTTATCAAGATCAGAATTGGAAACAAAGATATCTGAAGTCAAGAAGAATATGTTTAATTTAAAATTTCAGAAAGCTTCAGGCCAGCTTGATAATCCAATGAAGATTAAAAGCTATAAAAAAGATGTTGCTTTGATTGAGACAATTGCAAGAGAGCAGGAACTTGGTATTAATACAGACAAGAAATCTGAAAAGTCTCTGAAATCAGCAAGAGCAAAAAAAGTTGTAGAAGTAAAAGCGAAAGCAAAAAATGATGTTGCTAAAACTAAAGCAGTAAAGATAACTGCAAAAAAAGCAAAATCAAAAGAGTAAAAAATATTTTTGGTTTTTAAATAAGGGGGACTCTTTGGAAAGAGGAATTAGAAAATCTAGGACAGGGAATGTAGTTAGTGACAAGATGGAGAAGACTATAGTTGTTGAAATCGAATATCACTATAAACATCCTTTATACAAGAAAATTTTAAAGAAAGTCAAAAATTATAAAGCTCATGATGAAAATAATGAAGCTAAAATTGGAGATCTGGTTAAAATTTCAGAAACAAGACCGCTTAGCAAGACCAAAAGGTGGAGACTTGTTGAAATAATTAAGAAGCAGAATATTTGATAGCAGTTTATAAGGAAGGGCTGTAAGATGATTCAATCTTATACTAGGGTTAGAGTAGCCGACAATACAGGTGCAAGAGAATTAATGTGCATAAGAGTTTTGGGCGGAACAAGAAAAAGATATGCAAGAGTTGGAGATACTTTTGTTGCAACAGTCAAGGAGGCAAACCCAGGCGGAGTTGTTAAAAAAAGTGAAGTTGTAACAGCAGTTCTGGTAAGATCAGTCAAGAAATACAGACGTAAAGACGGTTCTTATATCAGGTTTGATGAAAATGCTGCAGTTATTATTGACAAAGCCGGAAATCCGAAGGGTACCAGAATTTTTGGGCCGGTTGCAAGGGAGCTTAGAGAAAAAAATTATATGAAAATAATTTCCTTATCTCCGGAAGTAGTTTGATATATTTTTAAGTCAGGAGTGAATTAATGTTGAAAATAAAAAAGAACGACAAAGTAAAAGTTATTCAGGGTAAAGACAAAGGCAAAATAGGAAAAGTTTTAAGAATAGCCCCTGAAAGCGAAAAGTTATTTGTTGAAGGTGCCAATATAATTAAAAGACATACCAGGTCAAAGGCACAGAATCAGCCTGGGGGAATTATAAAAAAAGAAGGTCCTATTAATATTTCAAATGTAAAGCTTGTTTGTCCCGGCTGTGGGAAAGACACCAGAGTTGGTTTTGAAATAAAAGAGGGTAAAGAAAAAGTACGAGTTTGTAAAAGCTGCGGGCAGCAAATTTAAATTTAAGCTTTAAAAGAGGATATACTATGACAGAATTAAGACCCAGATTAAAAGAAAAGTATGAAAAAGAAATTGTAAGTCAGCTTATGGCGGAATATAAGTATGCGAATATAATGCAGGTTCCAAGGCTCAAAAAGATTACAATAAATATGGGCGTAGGTTCGGCAACTCAAAATCAAAAAGATCTTGAGGCTGCAGTCAGAGACTTAACCAAGATAAGCGGCCAGAAGCCTATTATAACAAAGGCTAAGAAATCAATTGCAAGCTTCAAAGTAAGAGAAGGAAATTCAATAGGCTGCAAGGTTACCTTAAGAGGCAACCGTATGTATGAATTTTTAGACAGACTGTTAAATATCGCTATACCAAGAATTAAGGATTTCCGAGGTATTTCAAGAAAAGGTTTTGATGGAAACGGCAACTTTACTCTAGGTTTAAGAGAACAAACTATTTTTCCTGAAGTTGATCTTGAAGATTCTCATATTGTTAAGGGTATGAATATTACTCTTACAACCAGTGTAAGAAATGACAAGGATTCTTTAAGTCTCATCGAGAAATTTGGTTTTCCGTTTAAAAAGTAATTTTTTATTATAGGAGGTTTTTTTTGGCTAAGAAGTCATTAATTGTAAAACATGGCAGGCCACCTAAATTTTCGTCAAGAAAATATAACAGGTGCAACAGATGCGGCAGACCAAGAGCCTATTACAGGACTTTTGGACTTTGCAGGATTTGTCTTAGAGAGCTTGCACATGAAGGAAAAATACCTGGACTTACAAAATCCAGCTGGTAATTAGAAGAGGAGCTAAATAATGGGAGTTACGGATCCTATTGCAGACATGCTAACAAGGATTAGAAATGCTAATAAGGCAAGACTTGATTTTGTTGATATACCCGATTCCGGGATAAAACAGGATATTGCAAAAATCTTGCTTGAAAAAGGTTTTATTAAAAGTTTCGAGCTGACAAGTGACAATGTAATAAAGTCTATCAGGATTTATCTTATTTTTGATAGAAATAAAGACAGAATGATCACTGGAATTAAAAGAATCAGCAAACCGGGGCTTAGGTTTTATGCAAAGAACGATGAAATCCCCAAGGTACTTGGCGGAATCGGAACAGTTATAATATCTACTTCAAAAGGAGTTATAACCGGTTCTGAAGCTAAAAAATTAGGTCTTGGCGGAGAAATTATTTGTTACGTCTGGTAACTAAAAGGGGGATTTAAAGTGTCCAGAATTGGAAAAATACCAATTGATATTCCCGCAGGTGTAAATGTTGCACTTGATGGGAATAAAGTGTCTGTAAAAGGTAAACTTGGAGAGCTGTTTCAGGATCTTGGAGATCAGGTTGAACTCTCTATTGAAGAAAAAAAGCTGGTTTTAACAAGAAAAACAGACGGCAAGCCAGGCCGTTCTCAGCACGGCCTTTACAGAAGCCTTTTAAATAATATGGTTAAAGGCGTAAATGAAGGATTTGAAAAAACTCTTGATATTGTCGGAGTAGGCTACAGGGCAAGTAAAAAAGGGGATGACCTTGAGATATTAATTGGTTATTCTAATCCTGTGACTGTAAAAGCTGTTGAAGGTATAGTTTTTGAACTGCCTAACCAGAACCTTATTATCGTCAAAGGCATAGACAAACAAAGAGTAGGCGAAGTTGCCAACATGATAAGAAACATCAGAAAGCCTGAACCATATAAAGGCAAGGGCATTAAGTATAAAGATGAAGTAATCAGAAGGAAAGTTGGAAAAACAACTGCTGCCGGTGGAAAAGCAGGCGGTAAGAAATAATTATTTTTTAATAATTAATTTTATTATTTTTAAAAATATTTAAAAATTTTAAGTATTTTTTTAAAATACAGGAGTTTTTATGAGAACTAAAAGAGAAATCAGAAGTACGGCGGACAGAAGAAAACTGTCTATCAGAGCAAAGATTGCCAAAACGGCAGATCGTCCAAGGCTTTGTGTTTTTAGAAGTAATAAATATGTGTATGCACAGATAATTGATATTAAGACAGGAAGCACCATAACCGGCATTATAAGCAAAGTCATTGAGAAGGCACCTGATGAAAAAGGAAGTCTGGGTGTCTGTTTTCGTACAGGCAAAGCCCTTGCAGAAAAAGCAAAAGCCAAAAATATTGACAAGGTTGTTTTTGACAGGGGAAGCTTGAAGTATCACGGAAAAATAAAAGCTCTGGCAGACGGCGCAAGAGATGGCGGACTAATATTTTAAACAGGTTTTTATTTAAGGAGGAAAGTAGTGCCAGAATTTTCTAAAGATGGAAATATTGCTGAAAAAGTTTTAAAAATAAACAGGTGCGCCAAAGTTGTAAAAGGTGGAAGAAGATTTAGCTTTTCAGCACTGGTTGCAGTTGGAGATATGAATGGAATGGTCGGAGTTGGTTTCGGTAAAGCTAATGAAGTTTCAACTGCGATACAAAAAGGCGTTCATGCTGCCAAAAAAAATATGTTTAAGATTCCAATTAAAAACGGGACAATCCCTTATGAAATCAATGCAGTTAAGGGTGCAGGCCATGTATTTTTTAAACCTGCTACTCACGGTACTGGTGTAATAGCCGGTGGTCCGGTGCGAGCTATTATGGAGCTTGCAGGTATTAAAGATGTAGTTGCAAAATCTATAGGAAGTTCCAATGCAATGTCCATGGTAAATGCAACAATAGACGGGCTAAAGAGCATCAAAAGCCCTGATGAATTCTACAATAAGGCATAAGCTTTTTTTAAGGAGTAAAAATGATAAAAATAAATGATCTTGGACCTGCTTATGGTTCAGTTAAAAGTAAAAAAAGAGTAGGGAGAGGCACAGGCTCCGGACACGGTACAACATCTGGCAGAGGAAGCAAAGGTCAGCTTTCCAGGTCAGCCGGTAAAAGCAAGACAAGACTTGGTTTTGAAGGCGGGCAAATGCCTCTTAACCGAAGAATTCCTCATCTCAAAGGTTTTACAAATACCAGAAAAGAAGAGTTTAGTGTTGTAAATCTCTGCAAGCTGGAAATATTGGAAGACGGCCTGACTGTTGATATAGATACTCTTTTAAAATTAGGTTTGATTAAAGATAAAAGAAATAAAGTGAAAATTTTAGGCAATGGCAGTTTTTCAAAGAAACTTACAGTAAAAGCTGATTGTTTCAGTAAAAGCGCGATTGAAAAAATAGAAAAAGCCGGGGGAAAAGCGGAGGCAATTTAATGTTTCGTGCTTTATTAAATTCGTTTAAAATCAGAGAAATAAGAAACAGGATACTATTTACAATAGCTATTCTTGCACTTTATAGATTCGGTGCAAATCTTACTATCCCGGGTGTTGATGCCACAAAAATTTTAAGCCAGGTTGAAACAGGCATCATGGGAATGATGGATTTGTTTTCCGGAGGAGCTTTAGGTAAATTTTCAGTTTTTTCGCTTGGAATCATGCCATACATTACTTCTTCCATTATAATGCAGCTTCTTCAGGTGGTTATTCCAAAGCTGGATACTCTTGCCAAAGAGGGAGAGTCGGGGAGAAAAAAGATAACTCAGATTTCAAGATATGTTACTGTAGGCCTTGCTTTAATTCAGTCCGTTGCAATGGTTTTTTATTTTAGAAATTTTGGAGCAGTTCCAAAATTTGACTGGATACATGTAACTTTAATTATTTTAACTCTTGTTGCCGGAACTACTGTTATTATGTGGCTCGGCGAGTTAATTAATCTTCATGGCATAGGCAATGGTATTTCAATGATAATTTTTGCTTCAATTGTGTCAAGGATACCAGGAGGATTAATCAGCTTATTTAGACTTCAGGGAACAAACTGGTTTTTTATAGGCATATTTGCTCTCCTTTCGGTAGGAGTTGTTGTCGTAATTATTTTAATTACGCAGGGGGAAAGAAGAATTCCCGTGCAGTATGCAAAAAGAATTGTTGGTCGTAAAGTATTTGGAGGACAGAGCACTTATATACCTTTAAAGGTAAATCAGTCAGGAGTAATGCCTATTATTCTTGCAGTTTCTGTATTGCTTTTTCCTGCAACAATAGCTCAGTTTATAAATGTTCCATGGCTTCAGACACTTGCAAACTGGTTAAGCCCTTCAATCGGAGGCAGAATTAATCCTTTCTATATCGTTATTTATTCATTGCTTATTATCGTATTTGCTTATTTTTATACTGCAATTTCATTTAATCCTGCTGAGACAGGAAATAATTTAAGAAAATACGGAGGTTATATTCCAGGCCTAAGGCCAGGCAAAAACACTTCTGATTATTTATCAAATATATTAAACAGGATAACTCTTCCAGGAGCTGTATTTCTTGCCATAATTGCAATACTACCTGAAATTCTAATCGATACAATGAATATTCCTTTTAAATTTGGAGGTACATCTGTATTGATCTCGGTAAGTGTTGCCCTTGAAACAATGAAATGGCTGGAATCTCAGTTAATGATGAGAGATTACGAAGGGTTTATCAAATGAGACTCATATTACTTGGTGCTCCCGGTGTCGGCAAGGGAACGCAGGCAAAAAAAATTGCTTCAAGATATGGGATAGCACATGTTTCTACAGGTGACATACTCAGAACTGAAATAGGTAATGGAAGTATTCTTGGTAAAAAAGCTGAGGAATTTGTACACAGTGGGCAATTGGTTCCCGATGCTTTGATTATAGATATGATTAGGGAAGAATTTAAGACTGATAAATTTAAAACCGGTTTTTTAATGGATGGTTTTCCAAGAACTCTTGAGCAGGCACAAAAGTTTAGTGCACTTTTAAAAGAGCTTGAAATAAGCATTGATAAGGTTATAAATATTATTGTTGATGAAAGCGAAATTATCAGGAGAATTACTGGAAGAATTGTATGTTCTGACTGTAAAAAAATATTTAAAGCCAGCGATTTTGAAGATGAAAGTAATCTTACGTGCGATATTTGCGGAAGCAGTTTAAACAGACGTAAAGATGATTCCGAGGCAGTAATTAAAAACAGGCTTGAAGTTTATAAAAAACAGACAGAGCCTCTTGTTGAGTTTTATGGAAAGCTTGGTCTTCTTGAAAATGTTGACGGTCTGGGAACTGAAGATGAAATTTTTGAAAGGGTCCTCGTCCGTTTATGATCATACTTAAATCAGAAGATGAAATAAAGCTTATGAAGCGGGCAGGTGAACTTGTAGCAAATGTTCTTTTAAAACTTGAAGGATCGATAAAACAGGGAATAACCACGGAGTATCTGGATAAAATAGCTGAAGAAATGATAATTACCCATAATGCAAAGCCTGCTTTTAAAGGATATCAGGGAAGATTGTCTAATATTGCTTTTCCGGGAACAATATGTGCTTCCATTAATGAGGAGGTAGTTCACGGAATACCCGGGAAAAGAGTTTTAAAAGAGGGAGATTTGATTTCTATAGATGTTGGCGTAAAACTTGAAGGTTTTTTCGGTGATGGTGCCCGGAGTTTCATTGTTGGTAAAGCATCGGCTGGTGTAGAAAAATTGCTTGACACAACATGGAATGCTTTAAATGCTGCAATTGATAAATGTATTGATGGGAACAGGCTTGGCGATGTTTCAAATTCAATTGAGTCTTTATCAAAAAAGAACGGATTTTCTGTAGTGCAGGATTTTGTAGGTCACGGCATTGGAAGAGACATGCATGAGGATCCGCAGGTTTTAAATTATGGTCCACCTCATCAGGGGCCATTACTAAAAAGAGGTATTGTAATTGCGATAGAGCCCATGCTTAACGAGGGCAGAAGTGATGTGGAAGTTTTAAAAGACGGATGGACTGTTGTAACAAAGGACAGAAAAATATCCTGTCACTTTGAGGATACAGTTGCGATAACCAAAGACGGCTCAATAATATTAACAAGACTGAATTAGAATTTAAATAAGTAAAATAAAATAATTGTAGACATTTTTATCTATATTTGATAAATTACTTATTTGCCTTCTTTTTAGAGTTTTAAGGAGGGTATTATTTCAGAAAAAGAAGAAATAATTGAAGTAGAAGGAACAATACTTGAGGCTTTGCCAAATGCAATGTTTCGGGTGGAGCTTGAAAATGGACATAAAGTCCTTGCTCATATTTCCGGTAAAATGCGAATGCATTATATCAAAATTTTACCTGGGGACACAGTAAGAGTAGAGCTCTCCCCATATGATTTGACAAGAGGCAGAATAATTTACAGAAAAAAATAATTTTAAAATGGGAGTATTTTTAAAAAGTCAGTATTTTTTTTGTTGTTTTAATTATAGCAGATGTTCAGGTGAAATATTTTTGTGTGTGGCAAATATTACAAAAAATATTTATAAATAAAAGGAATTAAGATGAAAGTCAGACCATCAGTTAAAAAAATTTGCAATGACTGCCGAATAATAAGACGAGAGGGCAAAGTTCTGGTTATATGTAAAAATCCCCGTCATAAGCAAAAACAAGGTTAAGGAGGAAGTTTAAGTGGCTAGAATTGCCGGAATTGATATTCCCAGAAATAAGCATATCTGTATTTCTCTTACTTATATTTTTGGTATTGGAAGACCAACTGCCAAAAAAATACTTGGGGATCTTGGTATTGAAGGGTCAAGAAAAGCAGGAGAACTAACGGAAGAAGAAATAATTAAGATTAGAGAATATATAGATATAAATTTTAAAATTGAAGGTGATTTGAGAAGAGAAGTAAGCCAGAGCATAAAAAGGCTTATTGAAATTAACTCTTACAGGGGAATAAGGCATAAGAAGAATTTACCAGTCAGAGGCCAGAGAACCCACACGAATGCAAGAACCAGAAAAGGTAGAAGGCCTTCAGTTGGAATTAAGAAAAAAACAACGGTTACTGCTAAATAATCAGGAGGGATAAACTTGGCAACCAAGCAAACTGCTAAAAAAAGAGTTAAAAAGAAAGAAAGGAAGAATATTCCTTATGGTATTGCGCATATTCAATCTACCTTTAATAATACGATTGTTAATATAACTGATTTAAAAGGAAATACAATTGCATGGGGTAGTGCCGGGGCACATGGTTTTAAGGGCTCAAGAAAGAGCACACCATTTGCAGCTCAGGTGACTGCTACTGCTGTTGCAAAATCAGCACAGGAACATGGCCTTGCAAAAGTTGATGTCAGGGTTAAAGGTGTAGGTTCAGGAAGAGAAACTGCTGTCAGGTCGCTTCAGGCTGTAGGCCTTGAAATAGGATCGATCATGGATGTTACTCCTGTTCCCCACAATGGGTGCAGGCCGCCAAAAAGAAGAAGAGTTTAAAATCAATAGTTTTAGAAATATTTAAATAAGGAGTTATTTTAAATGGCTAGACTTAAAGATGCTGTTTGTAAGCTTTGCAGAAGGGAAAAAGAAAAATTATTTTTAAAAGGCGTAAGGTGCTTTACGGATAAATGTGGAGTTACAAAAAAACCATACGCTCCTGGCCAAAAAGCAAAAATGAGGCTTGTTGAATCAGAGTACTCTACACAGCTTAGAGAAAAGCAAAAAGCAAAAAGATATTATAGTGTGCTGGAATCACAGTTTTCCAATTATTACAAAAAAGCTACAAGGAAACAGGGGATTACAGGTGAAGTTTTATT
>Ga0247841_10003797_pt1 | contig 27194 bp, 36 predicted proteins | sample LaCruzMarch2015__2_FD_192410 | JGI IMG/M metagenome (GOLD analysis project Ga0247841, IMG submission 192410) | Freshwater microbial communities from meromictic Lake La Cruz, Castile-La Mancha, Spain - LaCruzMarch2015_18m | ecosystem: Environmental > Aquatic > Freshwater > Lake | place: Spain... | reverse complement strand
GCGTTAGTATAAAGGGCATCATAGTTTTCATAAATCTGACAACCATTGTAAAAATACTTTGTACTATTAGTAGCGCCAGTATAACTTACAATTGGATCTCCATATTCTTCACTAAAATTAAATGAAATAGTTTTCATACTATTTGGGCAAGTAGTTAAAGCAGTAGAAGTAGAAATATCACTAGTTAAATAGTTATTAATAAAGCTTGTAGGGTTATAATAACCATAACCAGATGAATCAGGAAGTAATTTAATTGTAGTTAATAAGGTTGCACCATTGTATATTTTTACTACAAATTTAAAATTAGTTTGAGCAACATTAGTAGATGATATTTTGTAATAACAACTATTAGTATCGTAAGCTCTAATATAATTTTCAGGTGAATGTGATAAAGTTATGCTCATTTGCTATTTAATTCTTTTTGTATACCTTTCTCTAAATCTTGAGCGAAAGCCGCCTCCAACTCATGAAAAGCATCTTTACTGTACAATTTATTTATTGCTGGATTATAAAAATCCAACGGTTTAATTCCTTTTTCTTTTATACTTTTCGCTACTACATACGTTGCTCCTTCCATTGAAATCCCTTTCCATTTAGATTTCATACTTTCGAATACTTTTCTACCATTTGCTCCTTTGAACCATTCTCTAATTGCCCAAGAAGGAGGTTGTTTAGCACCTTTTCTTCTACCAGAAATAACATATTTAGCATAAGGAGCAGCTACATAAAATTGAATACCACCTTGAACTACTTTCCATCCAATTGAATTTGAGAGTTGTCCTGTATTAAATTTACCAGCTTTTTTAATATGGTTTCTCATCAACATTACTGTTGCATCTGCCATCTTAAATAATCTCCTTTTAGTTTGTTCTAATTCCATTATAAACCATATCTATTTTTAAAGTAATCAAAATTAGTTGTCATTTCTGTACTATCCAATATCCTATCATAACACATTAAGAAACCAAATTCTATATTACCAAACTCATCACCACCAGTATGACAACCAATTGACCAACCATTAGGTCCTTGTGAACCTGCTGAATTACCTACATTAAATATATTATTAACATATAAATTATACGTACCACCTATAATACCATTTGCAGTATAAATACGCCAAGCTGTACTATTATAAGGTCCTGCTGGTAATGCAATTGCTCCTTCTGCATAATAGTTTTCTGGATAATTTTGCCAATGTCCTACTAACCAATTGTTATTTAAACAACTTAAACTACGTCCTACATTTGGTACAATATATCTTGTTGCGCCCATTATTGTAAAATCGTGATTGTTTGAATTATAAGTAGAACATCTTATATACTGATTTATACCATCTAATTGAATTACACCACCACTTGAAGCTGAATAAGTTCCGCCATTTGGCATTGTTGCACTATTAGTTCCTAATGGTGAAATATCTGTCATATTAGTACCTGAACCTGGATAAGAACTAGAATCACCTGCATCAATATACATTATTAACCCTGATGTTACATAACTTGGTCCTGGTGGGGTTATAGTTTCGGTATAGTATACTTTTTCTAAATTATTAAAAAAGATTTCACCGTTACTACCATTAAATATTACATTGTTTGCCATTTTAAATCTTTATTTTAAAAATATCTTATTGCCCTTACCCTACTTGTTAAACCTACTGATTGACTTATTAATGCACCATCACTTACCCTTAAATAATAAGCAGTTGAATTACTTGCTTGATTCCCAGAAGCCCAAAGATTAACAGATAAACTATCTAATAAAGCCCTATTATTCCATATCTCTGTTAATTCATCTTTACTTGGCATTACCCAATCATTATAACCTGATGAAGTTAAACCCGTACAATAAGCTGCTGCTGGTGAATAACATAATGCAAGTATATTTACTGTATTATTACCACCTTCTAATATTGCAGCAGATGTTGAAATATTTATACCTGGACAACCCCAAGTTACAATACCTGATGTATTGCCAGATAAATCAATTACAAACCCATTTAACCCATCATTATATGTATATACCACTATACCACCTTGGGCATATTGCCCTGTGGTATAGGTTGGTCTATCATCTACTAATAATCTTTTAGTATTTAATAATACTTGGTTATTTGCGTCTAATTGTAGTTTCATCTTTTCTTAAAAATTAAAGTTGGTGGATATAATGAAGTTTCTGGTATTAATTCAAATTCATCATTATACTTTTCATAAAAATAAGTTCCTTTACCTACCGAATTTTCTGGCATATCTTGATAAGGTGTAGTATGTTGTCTAAAACCATTATAATAACAATAGTCATGTAAGATAAATATCTTAGTACAATCTTTTAATTCATCAATAGTTCTAATTCTTTCTTCCCATATACCCTGATCTACAAATACAAAATCATACTTTTCTTTCTTCAATTCAGTATAATCAAACTTAGCCCAATCAACTAAATTGAAAGTATAGTTACTTAAACTATATTTACTTTTCATTTTTTCATACCAATCAATAACGTGTTCGAAACTTTGTACTGTAAGTATATCTTTATATTTATTAGCATATTCATTAAAGACTATTGATGAACCATCACCTGATCCAAATTCTAATACATTAACTTTTAAATTAAACAAAGGGTCGTGCATTAAAAGTATATCTAAAATTCTTTTAATATATTCTTGATGTGTATAATATCCATTCATATTAGGATTAAAGTATTCCATTTTTATTTATTATTTTTAAATAACACAGACTGCTATTGGCGTTCTTACACTTGTTGTATTATTATTACCTAGTTCATTATTGGTATTATATCCCCAAGACCAATATTTATTATTTTTATCAATTGCTAAACCACCTTGCGAAGTTCCTTGTATATAACAAAATGTATGATTACCACATATAGCAACTGGTGTACAAAAATCAGATATAGAATTATTACCTAATGCACCATTTGGTTGTGTTCCCCAACCCCAACCTTTACCATTTTTATCAATTGCTAATGTTCTTAAATATTGTGCATGAATATGACAAAAGGTTTTAGTTCCATAAACTGCAATCGGTGTTCGTTTACTTACTTTTGTTCCATCACCTAATTGCCCTACTAAATTATTACCCCAAGAATAAGCTTTACCGTGATTATCTATTGCTACTACAAAGTTTTGACCCCCAACTGATATTTTACAAAATGTATGATTGCCACACACTGCAACTGGCGTTGATGTATTACCCGTTGTATTATTACCTAATTGACCTGATGCGTTATCACCCCAAGTCCAAGCTTTACCGTTTTCTAATGCAACTGAATTATAATCATCAGTAGCCATTATTTGAAATGTATGATTACCACAAACTGCGATTGGTGTTCTAGCAGAAGTTAATGAATTATTACCTAATTGTCCATTATCATTCTTACCCCAAGCCCATACTTTATTATTTTTATCTAACATTAAAGTATGCCAAGATGAAGCACCAAAACTAATTGCACAAAAAGTATGTACACCACAAACTGCTACTGGAATACTTCTATTTGTTATTGAATTATCACCTACTTGACCCTTTGAATTTAATCCCCAACCCCAAGCTTTACCATGATTATCTATCCCAGTCATCATATAACCTGTACTTATTGTACAAAAAGTATGACTACCATATATTAATACTGGTACTGCATTATTAGCTGTTGAATTATTACCTAAAGTTCCCCAACCACCATAACCCCAAGCATAAGCTGCGCCATTAGATTTCAAAACAACAGAATTATTTGGGCCACTATTCATAGGTATCTTTAACCAAGTTGGTACAACTGGTGCTACATAAGTACTATAATAAGGAAGATAAGTAAATTTATGAGCCATTTACGTTCTTATTGTTTTTATTGTTGCTATTAAATAATTCGCTGTATTCGTATTTACAATTAAATTAACTTGATTAGTTACTGCTACAGTATTTGCTGCCGTTGCATAAAATACTGTTGTTGTTGTTGTTCCAGTCACCGAATTTAATCCAGTAACTACTGTCGTCCCAATCTTTAAAGTTATATTAGTTGTTCCTGTATCTGTTCTTAAAGTCATTGCTGAAATAGTCCAACCATACCAAGCATAATCTGTTAAACAGAAAGTTGTATTACCACTTAAATATAAATTAATATCTTGTTGTTCTACTAAACCTACATAACTTGTTGGTGTTACTGCTGATGTAGAAATTGCATTTCCTGAACCATCAAATGCTGCGTATGTATTAGCATCACCTAAATGTCCTGATGCTGACCAAGTTAAATTACTTAAATTAGCATGATTAGTTGAACTAATACCTGCAACTGAAATAGATTGTTGTTTACCACCTACTACATAAGTTACACCATTAGTTGCTATTGTACATTTACCATAGTTAGTTGATCCACCAGTTGCATAAGTTATTCTTGAATAAGTTACAAATTCACCTGATGCACCAATTAAATCACCAAAATTTAAACTTCTAGTATCTTCTGCTTGCGCTGCTGCTAATGAAGTATAAGTTGCTTGTGGTTGTAACATTATCATTCTAAACTTATTAGAACCTACATCATTAGTTACTGGAACTATTACTTGATAAACATTATACCAACGATTAGCTGTCCCTACTGTAAATGTTCCTGTTGCAGGATTATTTACAAACATTTGTAAATTAGTTGCACCTGAAAATGGATAAGGATGTTTAAATACCCATTGACTTGTATTTGCTGAAACCCACATTAAAGTATAACCTGTATTAATCCAAGCTGATATAGATGTTTGTAAGTCTTCATCTGCTATTACTGCTGCATCAAAATCAGGGGTTACTGCTACATCTGTTGCTGTTGCTTCTTGATAAGAACCTGCTGTCAATTTACCACCACTTACTAAATAAGTACCATAAGTTCTATGAAATTCTTGATGCGTAGTCCAATCCATTAAACCATGTGTTTCTTTATAAGCATAAGTATTTGCTGAAACTGTTGGGTCGTGATTTACTGCTGAAACTTGTATATTACTAAAAGGCCATATAGAAGTTGCCCAAGTAAAGTTAGTTCCATCTGAACTACTTAAGAAATGATCTGCGTCTATATTAGTATGCGCTGTTGAAGTCCAAGGTATAGTTAAACTTTTCTTTACACCTTGCCAATAATAATCTAAATTAGTAGTTGAACTTAAAGTTATAGTCTTATTAGCCCAATTATAAGTTACTTGAATGTTTTCTGGATCTACAAAACCCGATGGGTCTTTACCATCAATAAATATAGCAGGCATTACTACATTACTTACATTTAAATTAGGCGTATATAAAGTTTGACCTGTATTATCATACCATAATTCTGCGTATGTAGTTGCTGTAACTGATTGTCCTGAACTACCTGATGAACCACTTGAACCTTCTATACCTGATGAACCTGAACTACCTGATGAACCTTCTATACCACTTGAACCTGATGAACCTGAACTGCCATTAATACCAGAACTTCCTGAACTTCCTGATGAACCTGATATTCCAATTCCTGAACTACCTGATGATCCATTTTGTCCACCTACTGAAAGAGTCATTAAGAATGTATCTAACCAAGGAGATGCTATTGGAGCAATTTGCTCTATATCTATGCCATTAGGAGTAGATACAAATTCAACTGTTATTATTCTTGCAGTTGTTGCTGGTACATAAGATTGAGTTTGAGCTGATACTTTATAAACAGCCCAAGCAGATGAATTACCCTCTGCTGAAATTTTGATATATGTATTTGGATTTAATGTTAATAAATCTAACCATTTAGATAAATCAGTTGGATAAGAAGACCAGTCTGTATCTGCGAATGCAAAATAACAAACTGCACTTGGATGAAAAGATTGAAAGGTTGTCCAAGATGAGGATGTCCCTATACCAACTAACCCATTACCTTCACCAGGAGTATTTTCTAAAAATGAAACATCAAAAGTTTCAGTACATGCACTTGCATGAGCTTTATCTAAGATAAATTTAATTGTATTACCACCATATAAACCCTGAGAACCAATAGCAATTGGGGTTATTTCAACTATGCAATCTTCTACATTAGCAATGTAACTATTAGAAGAAATATAAACTAAATTTATAGAAATGTAACTTGTATAATCTACTGATAAACTTCCTGTATAACTACCATAACAAGATCTATCTGATTTTCTATAAAATGTAATATAATAATTAGTATAATTAGTCAACAAAGGACGTTGTTGCATACCCGATAAATCAATACAATTTATACTAACCGTCGATAACATTGTCCAATCTGTACCACCTGCAAAATTCATATTACCTGGCAATGTTATATCTACTGTATTATCTGCAAACCAAATACCACTTAAACCATTTATACCGTCAATACCTGAACTACCTGATGAGCCTTCTAAACCTGAACTACCTGAACTACCATCAGTTCCTGATGTACCTGAACTACCTGATGAACCTTCTAAACCCGAACTTCCTGATGAACCTTCTAAACCTGATGAACCACTAGAACCATCAGTTCCTGATGTACCTGAACTTCCTGATGAACCTTCTATACCTGAACTTCCTGATGAACCATTTATACCTGAACTACCATCAGTTCCTGATGTACCCGAACTTCCTGATGAACCATCTGAACCACTTGAACCTGATATACCAACACCACTAGAACCTGAACTTCCACTAGAACCTGATATACCAACACCACTAGAACCTGAACTTCCACTAGAACCTGATATACCAATACCACTAGAACCTGAACTACCATTAATACCACTTGAACCTGAACTTCCAGATGAACCACCTGCAAAATAAGCCCAGTAAGAATGACCTGAACTATCTAATACTGTTAATACATAACCTGCAGTTGCACCAGAAGTTATTGCGATATTTGGCATATGTAACGTATCTGAACTTTCTTCATAATAGAAATCAACATCAGTCGCCCCAGTTACTGTACTATTTAAACCACTTGAACCTGAACTACCATTAATGCCTGATGAACCTGAACTACCATCCATTCCACTTGAACCTGAACTACCACTTGTTCCACTTGAACCTGATGAACCTGAACTACCACTTGAACCTTCTATACCCGATGAACCTGAACTGCCATTAATACCAGAAGAACCAGAACTACCACTTGTTCCTGATGAACCACCTGAACCACTTGAACCTGAACTACCAGAAGTACCTGCTGTTCCACTTGAACCTGATGAACCATTAATACCTGAACTACCTGAACTACCACTAGAACCACTTGAACCTGAACTACCACTTGAACCTGATGTAGCAGATGTACCACTTGAACCTGAAGAACCTACCCAAGTACCATCTTTACCTGAACTACCACTTGAACCTGATGAACCTGAACTACCTGAACTACCAGATGAACCAGAAGAACCGTCAATACCATATTGGTATTTAATTGTATAACCTGATTGAACGTAAGGAATACAATCACCGGTATTATTAACTTGTATTCTTAAATTGAAAGATAATATTAAACCACAAAGACCTTCATCTTGAGTAAAGAAAACTATTTCAGACTGAGACGCATCATAACCTACATTATAAATATAAAATTGCCCTAATAAAGAAAGAGCAACAATAAATTCATGAGCAACCTGCTCCATCTGAGAAATAATATCTAACTCATTATAATTCGTCTTTTGTTTTTGATCTAAAAGAAATAATCTAAAAGCATAGTTCGTATAATTCTGCTCATATCCAATATTAGCTGGCTCGAAAAACCCAAAAGGAAAAACTTTATTATGCTCTACGAATTCTTTTATGCTTCCGAAGTCAGTACTTTTAATTACTTGTGGACCTTCAAGCGTTGATTTTAATATGTCTACAATTTGTTTATATAACATTTTTCAAGTTGTTCTTTTTAATTCTATAGACCCAAAATTATAATATTTTTGGGGCGGCTTGAGAAAATTGTGCATCTATTCCTGCAATTTTATTCTCAACTTCTTCTATCTTATCTAACCTGCTTTTCTTTTCAGAAATATCTAAATAAGACATTATTTCACTCATCTCTAAATTAACTAATCTATTATAAGTTTCAATATTACCAGACATATTAAATAAAAGTAAATACCAGTTGTAACGTGTTAAGAGTAATCGTCCTCTTTCTGAGATTGTATTTTCACTTGGTTTAAGTAATATATCTGCGTAGCTCTCTGTAAATTTCCTATCTTGTTCCATAAAAAAAAAATCAAGGGCACAATATCCTTTATCTCAGAATATAATAATAACTCCTGCTTCTTACCAAAATCTAAATGCCTCTTAAACCAAGTAGTTTCCTTCAAGAAAATTGCTAATATCTTGTGAGCAACCTTAAATAATCTATAAATCTTCTCATTCTCCTCCACAATTATAATCGTTCCATCATCTGTAATGTCATCAGCAACTGAATTACCTAATAATTGTTTAAAATATGCATACTCTCCTGCCTTTAAACTTTCAATATCAATAGTTACATTGAACTTTCTACCTTTGGTATTAAACTTTTTAGAAAATTTAGGAGAATAATCTATTGATAATTCATCTTTAATAACTGTTTCCATTTCTTTAACAGTCATATTATCAATATTTTTACCTAAGATTTGCATCTGTTTTGCATAATCATCTACTTTTAATAACTCTTGAAATTGATATAATGTCATTTTACTTTCTTATTTTTAATTGTTCCATAAGTACCATACTCATTCTTACCCGTTACAATCATATTCAATTCTTTAATTTCTTCTTCTGGTATACTAGATAACTTCTCTGCAAACTCATCAATAGTAAATTTCTCGATTAACTTTGGAGGTTGTACTTTAATCAAAGAAATATAAGTATTTTTTAATTTATCCAATCTTGATTGTACACAAGCATTACAATTATTAATTGGCTCAACACCGTGTAATAATTTATAAGCTTTGTTAATTACATCTACATTAGTTTTTCTTTCTACTACATAATTGGTGTAGAAATAATTAATAAAATCAGTTTCCTGTATCATAATATTTATTCTTTATTTTTTGTTTAACTTCAATAAAACGCTTTTGTATAGTCGTCTTACTTATATTTAAATCTTCTGCGATTTTCTTAGTACTTATTTTATTTAACACGTAATACTTATATAATTCAACCCAAAAGTCATTTGTTGTTTCATTAATTTCTGGTATATAAATATAATTATCCTCTGATTCTATAGACTCATTTTCTGGTATTTGATAATCAGAACCAATATGCCTTATTAACTTATGAAAAGATTGGTGTTTCGTATTCCATAAATTAATACAAATCTTTTTAGCATAATATAAAGTACCATCAAGTACAAATAATTCGTGTAGTTTCTCTACTTTCATATTACAAATTTTTAGATAGACTTCTTGTTTAAAATCATCATAATAACCTTTATGAAAAAGATTCTTGAAAATAAAATTATCAAGTTCTTTTCCGTGTTCTTCGATAAATAATTTTAGAAGTTCCTCTTTCATTATTTGCTTTTTTTAGGGGCCCCTTTTGAGCTAGGTTGAATTAAAACTTCCTGGACAATAACTATTTCATCCTGAATTTTGGATTCGACCACGGGCAAATTTTTATAATAATAATACAACTCTTCCATATTTACTAAAGCCCTTCGAGCTTGCTTTGGATTATATACCCAATTATTTCCATAAAAGTAAATGAAGTATTCAAAGATTCCTGTTATTGATAACCCAGCCCTTCTATTACTATATTCTTGAAACTTAACCATATCTATATTTTGAGGTAATGGTAACTTTAATGATTCTTTCTTGCTGCATGACACGCACATGTTCTAATTATTATTTTTAAGAGTTCCAGAAATCTTCTTCTGAATCTTCAATTTCGATTATTGTTTTTGCTACTTCAAACAAATCTACTTCTTTGGATTTTTTTGGTTTAGGCGCAACCTTTTTTTTAGGTAAAGGCTTACTATCAATTTTAATTTTGGACGCAACCAAGGGCACCTTATCTTCATAAATTAAATCCTTACACCAATAATTTACCCTTGCTTCTGCTAAATTACAATATTCTTCATTTATTTCACAAGCATAAACTTCATCATAACCAACTTGTATTGCTGCTATAACTTCTGAACCACTACCAGAAAAAGGAATATATATTCTTGTATGATTTGGGGTCTTGAATAAGTTTAAGATATGTTTGCCAAGGCTTATGGGTTTTAATGTGGGATGATTGTTGGCTGTAGGGCTTCCTTGCCATTTAGGATCATTTTCTAATCCACCACCATTTACCCAATCCCTTTCTTTCTTTTCAAAACCTTCCAACCCAGCATTTCTTTCACTTTTAGAAACTTTTGGTTGATACTTTATTAAATCAATTTCATCAGTTTCATAAACGCATTTGTGTAGTATCTTTGAACCACCACCAGTGTCAGAATAACCCGTTTTAAAACCACCACCAATATCTATATTATCAGAAGATTTGTTAAATAATTTGTCATCTTGTGGATTTGCTTTTTTAATCCCAGTTTGATTATCAATTATAGAAGCAGCACCTTCATCAACTAATAACTGACTTGGAAATCTACCAGTTTCGTTTGGTATATAATCATTATCTAATTTATTTGTTAAACCTTCACGACCATAATTTGCTTTACCTTTCATATTAGTCAATTTACTTATTGCTAAAACTTCATCTTTATATTCAACCCTTTCACCATCTATATTTAAACAACTACTATGAACTTCACAATCTTTTTCACTTTGGATTATATCATCAATATACGACTTACCTTTTAATGGTTTATGAAAGACCATAACCGTTTCTAATACTTGTTTTAATGGGGCAATTGAATACTTATAACCTTCATATTTTTTTGCTATTGGGTGGGTTGAAATTGTTTCCATACTTTGACCACCAAGTAATTTATCTGAAAAAAGTTTAGAAGTTTTTCTACCACTACTACCATCGGCATATTTTTTTACACCAACAACTTCCCTTTCACATTTAAATCTTTTATCAACCATCTTACTAACGTCTGTGGCCTTAGGAAAATTTGACATAAAAAACCAGTAAAGCGATTGGCACACTTCAAATCCATTTTTAACAGCATAATAATGAAATGGTCCAAGTTGTCTATCTAAACCATACATTATTAAATATCCACCGTGTTTTAATGTTCTAAAACTTTCATTAAAGAATATATCAAATTCAACTTCTGTTAAACCATTCCACTTATTCAAGAAGTCCTTACTTGCTTTTTTAATCTTATACTGACCATCTTTATCAATAAACCAAGTAGAACTTAGATTATAGGGTGGGTCAGTATAAATAATATCCATAAATAAATCTGGATATGTTTTAATATCTTCTAATACATCTGCATTTTTTAAATCTTTCAAACTTCATCTTTATTTTTATTTAACATCATCATTATTATAATTTCAAGTACTCTCTCTAAATCATCATTATCTAACATTTTTAGTAATTTGTTAATCTCCTCAATCCAAATTGTTTTTAATCTCATACTACTGACCAGGTTGTTTTTCTTTTCTCAACTCTATAATGACTACTAACAGCATATCTTAACGAATCAATAGCGTGATCTACACCTATCGGATTATTGATTGGTTTACCATCCTTATCTTTCTGCCATTGATAATTGCGCAACTCCTTTATCAAATTAGTTGAACGTCTTGAAACTTTTAAATCATACATCTTAACTGCTTGAATACCATTTCTAATTGAATCAGGACCTTTTATACAAGGCTTAACTACCCAACCTAATCTACTTAATTCTTCTATTGATTTAGGTTCTGCTGAATCTGCATAGATAATATCTTTGTGTTTCTGTAACCCAAGTTGTTCTAGATGCCTTGATATATCTTGATTAGTTAATCCTGCTTGATAAAGTAATTCATCTACATATAATACTTTATCTTTTTCATAAACAGAAACTAATGTTGTTGGATCGTTGGTATAACCAAAGTCTAAACCAAATATTCTTTTTGGATTATCTTCAAAATCAGAAATATCAAAATTAAATACTAAACCTTCAAGATTACCAACTAATCCTAATGCATAAACCTTATAGAAATTAGGGTCTTTATCTTTCATACTATTTAAAAGATCAATTGTATTTTGAGAAACGTATGGGTTATCTAAATAAGTTGAATGAATATAACCTACATTATCTTGATCTTGTAGAAATTCATGATACCAAAAAGTAGAAGTTGGATTCCAGTCTAAGAATGTATACTTCTTTGTTCTTAATTGTAACTGTTGAAATACTTTCCAACTTACATTGTTACACTCATTGATAAATAGAAAATCTCTGCCTGCTCCTGTAACTTTTGTAAACTCTTCAACTCCAAAAAACTCAATTGTATTTGAGTTATAAGTGTATTTATTATCTGTTTTATTATGGGCTTTTTCTTCGTATAGATCATCTGTTTTCAAGATTTCGAACCAATCTTTTAAGGCTCCCCTCTTTAAGTGTGGCAAACTTTCTGATACAACTGTGTAGGTTTTGTTATTAGTCTTCGTCATAAACCATAAAAATATTTGCAGAATACTATAAGTTTTTGAAGATCTTGAGCCGCCTTCATTACAGATAATTTTCTTACCTTTATTAATTTGTTCTATATTCTTTACGAAGACGTTAGTACAGTTCATTCATTTAATAATTTTTCATCAAAATCTAAACCTTCAATCACAAATTTATTAGTAGGTTCAGGAAAGTTCATTATAACTTGTTTAAGATTATTCTGTGTAAACTGTAATTCTGGTGTATTATCCCAACCAAACTCTTTCATATTTTTATTCTTAATAAATTCTTTCCAGTATTTGTATTGTAATTCTGGGTTTGAGCTATCAAGAACTCTATTTACACCTACTCTTTGAATATCACTTTTAAGTTTTTCTCTAATTTCAATTATAATATGTGCTAAATAATCTGATTCTTGTACCAATTTAGTAACTGTCGCATTATCAATTTGTAATTCTTGCGCTGCGTGTGAAAATAATCCACGATTTTTGATTAAAGCATTACCTAATATAATTTCTCTATCTTCTTTTGATTTACCTAAAAATGGATGTGCTCTATATTTAGCCTGTACTCCAACCGGAAGTGGTTGTGGCTTAACTTTTTGAATTTTGTTCTTAGAGCCTTTGGGTCTTGACATATGCAGGTTTCTTAATTTTGTCTTTTGAAATATCGGATTGATATATTATATATAAAAATCTTATAGCCAAAAAATTCCATAAAAAAATGCCCTAGAAATTAATCTAGGGCATTTTGATACTCTGGTACTTAAATTGGATTAAGATCGATCCTGGACGATACCTATAGGCTAGGATTTGATTTTTTAGCTTGTCTTTTTGCTTTAATTTTTTCCTGAGATTTTTTCATTGACTCTTTATATTTTTCTGGATTATTTTTGACCCACTCTTTAACTGCTGCCCTTGCTTTCTCTCTCTTTTCTTCTGTCATACCTACACGTCTTCTTTCATTTATTTCTTCTTTATGCTCTTTATAATAAGTATTTTGCTTTAAACATCTTGCTAATCTTTCTTCTTCTGTTAATGGTGGAGCTTTTTCTCTTTTCTCTTTATTCTTTTTAAGAATCGCTTCTCTGTTTTCTTTATAGTAAGCATTTGCTGCTGCTAGAGCTTCTTCTTTATTTTCATTATAAAACTTTCTAGCATTTGCTTTTTGATAAGTAGCATATCTATCGTAGTTGTCTTTCTTATACTTTAATTGATAGGCATTCCATTCTTCTTTATTATCTTTTTGCCATTGTTTTTGATAAGTAGAATAATACTCATAAGCTGATGATTGTAATTTTTCTTCTTTATGAACTTTATAATGCTCTGCTCTCGTCATACATTGTAAGTTCTCTAAACGATTATCTAGTATGTCTCCGTTGATGTGGTGGATAATACAATCCTTTGGAATTTCACCGTTCGCTTCTTTCCATAAATACCTGTGTAGATTTTCATATTTTCCGTTTGGTAATTTGATTTTAATATACGTTGATCCTTTTCTTTGTGGTACAAAATCTAATTTTTCTTTTTCCATAATGTTCTTTTTATTATTATATATAAAAAAGAAAAGGTTAAAAAATATCAGTCGGAAGGAAAAGTTATTGGTTGTAAGGTAAACTTTTTATAAAATTTTTAAAAACATTTTGGGTTTAAAAAACTAAATATTATGTTCGCTGAATTACAGTTCAGTTCTAATGTTTAACTATTTTTTTTAAGAAGCCCTGCAATTTTGTAGGGCTTTTTTTATTTTAGGTATTTAATTTTTGGTTGATTAAGGATGAATTAAAAAATCAAATTCTAGGGCATTGGGATGCGCCAGGATCGATCTTAATCCAATTTACATACCGATAATAAAAAGTAGTAATTGAATTGATCCTGGTGTATATTTTTTATTTTAGACATTTAAACTCTTAATGGATATAATAAAGAAACAATCCTAATAACATGGTTACTAAGAAAAACACAAACTATATTAAAGAAGTTGATTTATATTATGAATTAGTCCTTTCGAAGGGCAAAGGAAAGCTTACTAGAAAAGCTGAAAGGCAGTTTGTATTAATTGCAGATAATGTTATTCACAAGTTAAAGTTTAGAAGTTATGACGATCAGATGGATTGTTATCAACAATCGGTATTACATTTATTTAAGAATTGGTATGGATTTAATCCACTTAAATATAAACAAGCACTTCCTTATGTAACTGAAATCTTAAAAAGAGGGCTTGCGGATGGTGCTAATTTGATTAACAATAAGAAATATCACCAGAAACTTCAAGGTATTAAAGTAATTTCTATTGACTGGTATTATAATTTTTAAGATTCCCAGAAGTCGTCACTTTCTTTTTCATTTATTTTTTTAAGATATTCTTCGAAGTCATAGAGTTCATCTTTACTTTCGGTCCCTGATTTACGATATTTGTAGATATCTTGATTATTGTATTGAAAGAAACGGGTTTGTCTTTCGTTTAGTCCAAAGTCAATTGAAACAACGGAATCGTATTTATTTCTTTTAATAGTTGAGATAGACCAAGTACTTAATTCGTCTGTAAAGTAGATTCTATTGCCTTCTTTAAACAAAAAGACTTCAGAATAATTTGGTAATTCATTCATGAATTTATGTCTAATGTAGTCATATTCATTCTTGTAGGGTTCTTTTTTAATCTTTTTCATAAGTAAACCTTTATTTTTACATATTTATTTTTTTTAAATAATATCAACTATTATCTAAAATCCACCGTCTTTGATTGATATTGTAAGTTTAAATAGTAATAATCATAATAATAGTTTTTGACCCCCTCACGCTCACACAGAGAGTTATATATATATTATTATTATTATTTTTTATTATTTATTATATTCTATCTTCTTTCAATTTCTATCGGGGTTGCTGGAGGATAATTTATGGATAGTTTGCTATTATTTCTATTATTTTTTAGTTTTTGTATATTTCTTATGTTCATCACGTATTAAATCTCCACATTCATATAATTTTTTAATCCATTTTTGTGTAGTTGCTTTACTACATAATTTTGTCTGATCACCAATCAATATTGCTGTCTTCAATATAAATTCTTGTGGTAGTTTGTTATAGAATTGTGTAATTTTATTATCTTTTTTAAAATCTTTTAATTCTGCATCTTTATTTAGATTATCAAATACGAGTGCCGTGTGTTCATATAATATTTTCATAATCAATTTAACATTTTCAATATCAATATCATAAACATTTAAAATATTAAATTCTAATAATGTTGGTTTGTTTTGTAAATAAAAAAATCTTATTGCTGAGAAAATCATCAAAATTCTAAGTGCAACAATAAGCATTCTCATATTAGTATGTTCAAAACCATCTTTTATTTTTATGTAGTTATCAGCAAGTTTGGACATATAATCACCTAAATTATCATTTTGTGATTCTGTTAAGTGTAATTCAAAATCTTTTAACTTAAAGAAATTTTCTAAATCATAAACATCTTCTTTAATTTTATTAGTTATATTTATTTTAGGTAATTTATTTTCTAGTTTCAATAAATTTTTCTTATATTCCCATTTCTTTTGAAATACATAATATATACACCTACTAAAAAATCCATCTTCACTACCTTTATCACTAAATATACCTAACAAACTTGATAAATAACCAGTTTGAACTGAAGATATATTTAACTTATCAATATAAATTTCTCTACCTTTTCTACTAGTTGACCAAGACCCGTGATCCCAACTTTCGGAATAAAACGGAATATTATTACCCCAATCTTGTTTTTTATTATTCATCATAGTTCTGATTTCAGTTTCTACTATGATAACGCTACCATTATTATATTCTAGTTTATCTAATGTGGCTGCTGCAGAACTATCTGTATATAAAATTGAATTACATACTAGTTGTTTTGGATTGTTTCTTCTTAATTCATCAAGTGTATTTCGTTCTTCGATAAATCTTTTTTCGAATATTTTTAATATTTGTTTAATAATGCTTTTATTTGATGCTGCTGGTGCGCCTATGAAGCATATCAAATTTGGGTTATGTATTTTATTTGCTTGTTCGAACCATATGCTCGGTAGTATAAATGAAAATCCTACTAATGTACTCAAAAATAGCATATCACATTCTCTGCTAGTTTGTCCTGTTAATATCTGATTAAATATTGGTGGTAAGTTTTTATACATTTCATCAGGAAAGTATGGCGCATTTAATAAAACATCTTGTATTTCTTCTTGTTCTTGTTCTTCTAGTTCTTCTAGTTCTTCTTTAAGAGTTGGTGTATTCCAAAAATCTAAATCTTCTTCAATTAAATTTAATTCTTCAATTTTTTCATTTTTCATTTGTTTTAGTGATTATTTTTTTATATAAGTTGTAAGGTAATCTTACACCTAAATCTCTACCCCATCTACATATGGTAGAGATAGTATATTTATGTTGTAGGTACATATGTCTTTCTCTATTATGTTTATCTATAATAGCTCTCATTTGTTCTTTATATTTAGATTCTTTGCGTTTGCCGTTTTTACAAAAATCTAGGTATATTTTATATCGTGTTGCGTCGTCTGGTATTAGATCACATATTACGAGACCTAATGCCACTTCTCTGTCGTATTCGTTAGAGTGTATTACAATACCATCTTTTATGCAGGTATCTAGAAGGTATTGTAATACATCATCATATTCAAAACTATCATCAATTGTAATTTCAGGTTCATAAGTATCTTCTGTTGTTAAATGATACTTAAATATTAATGATTTTGTATTTATGTGAATGTTTGGATCACTTGATAAGTAGCAAGGTCTACTAATATCTTTACATCTTGGATCAATCTTAATATCTAAATTTGTGTAGTAAATATTAAGTTCGTTCCACATTTTAGACATTTTTAGATTCTGATATTTATCACCTGGTTCAATTCCACCTACGTCTATTTTGACTATTATCTTCTTTCCGTAGCCATTAGGACTATCAAAAATTACAAATGTGTATGGATCGTCTTTTAGAAACGATAAATCTTTTCCGATATTATCTTTATAATCAATATCAACTTGCATTAAGTGATTAAATTTAACTAATCCTGCTGAATTTCTTCTACTAAATAAACCTGATATTGTGATATATGGTAAAGCAGATTTGGATTCCGAGTATAGGTTTAATAAATCTTCTTTAAGAATTTCATTAGTTTCTTTAAGATATTGATTATAAAGATCTCTTAAATCTTGAATTTGAGCATAAAAATTTTCATTTGATTTTACACATTCAATAACATCTTTTAGACCAATAGACATTTGACTTCTAGTGTCGTGTATATTATTATAAATAGAAAATCTAATATCGTTTAATTTCATATTTTTAATTTTCATCTTCGTGACAAAATTCTAACTAACCTCTTGGTGCTTTTGGATATCTATCAGGAAAATCCTCATTAAGATTTTCAATTGAAATAACATCTGATTCGTTGTTATTGAACGTATCAAAATCTTTTAACATTTTAGGGAGGTTTTCAGAGATAAAATCAGAGACGATTCTTCTTACAGACTGAGATAATTTTTCTTCTTTTAGAAACGCATATAAGCGTAATTCATCGTAAAGCTTTTGTGATACTACTAAACTAAACATTTTTTCGTTTTCTTTCATAATTTATGTTTTTATGTTTATATATAAAAAACATAAATGAAAGTTTATTTTACTTTTATTAATTTTATTTTTCGTTTTATATAGACTAAACCGCAAATAGGGCAAGTTTCTTTTATCATTTTAAATGAATTATATTTTGTATACCAAGTAAAATTTCAACGATTTCTGGATTGTTTCTAAGATTTTCTATGCCATATTGCAAGATAGTGTATTGCGCTAACCCACCAAATTCTTCTTTAAGTTTTAATCTACGTTGTTTATCTGTTTCTAAAAGGTGTTCTTTATTCTTTTCCCTGTAAGTTTCTTGTTGAACTTTAACCTTATCTGGGTTTAAAAGAAGCCATTTCTTAGTACATTGTATAACCTTTTCTTTATATTCAGGTTTTAACCTTGCTTTAGCATTATATTCTTTAGCTTTTTCTTTATATTCAGGATCATCCTTAACTTGTTCATAAGAAGCCTTACGTTTAAGTTTAAGTTCAGTAGAATGTTTTTCCCTATATTTCTTATTGATTAAAGCCCTTGCTTCTTTCTTTTCTTCTTCTGTATTATACTTCGTTGGTCTTGCCATCGTCATGATATTTTTTATCTTCATATTCTAAGAAGTCAATGATAGGTTTCTTATCAATCAATTTTGCGTAGTCCAATTCTAATTTAATAGAAGTCATAAGTTTACCAGCGGCATTAGCCATTTCTTTTGCGTCACCTTTTTTGATGTCACCAAGTTTAACTGAATTGAATAGTTCAATTAATTCTTTTCTTAATTCTTTAATGTTTTCCATAGTGTTTATTTTTTTAATTTTAATAATGGATTGTAATCAATCCATAGTTGATGATTATTATTTATTGAATCCAATACTTCGCTTGCCCAAACCAATTTTTCTGCATCATTAACTACCTTGTGTTCTTTAAAGAACTTCAAGATTAGTATTTCATAAAGAGGGCTTAAAACAGGTTTAAGATTAACCCACATTTCAAATGTTCTACTATCTAAAACTTCTTGCATACTAAATCTGTATGGTTGGTTATTAACCATATAATACATTTCAGCGGCAGTTTTTGCTTTAGCAATAACATACTTTTCTTTTTCAGTCAATTTAATTTTTTTCATCTTGTTTTAATTTGATAGTACAAAGATAAGTATAATTGTTGAAATAAAAAAATTATTTCCAAGAATTTAAACATTCAATACCATATTGATATTCTTTTTCTTTTTCTTCTGTTGTTTCAACCCAAGAAGTTCTTTTCCATTCTTTATTTATGCCCTTTTCATTAATAAATCTATGCAATTTATCCTGTTCTTTCATAAGAACTTCAAGAAGTGAACCTTCTTCAATAGTTTTGGGCCAGCCATTTTCAAACATTATCATGCAACCTGAATTACTATTGAAATGTAATTGTTCAATTGCTTCAAATACTTCAACATCCATTTCTACTACTGTTCTTTTTCCGTAAGGGTGTCCTACTACTGTGATTGTGTTCATTTTATTTTGTTTTAAAGGGTTAGTTGTTGTGTTTCGATAGAGCAAAGATATAGCTTTTTTCTGAAATAAAAAAATAATTTGTTATTTTTATTTGGTCTAAATAAAAACCCGCTGAACATTTTGAGAAAACAGCGGGTTTTTTGAACGATTAGAAAATAAAATTGAATTAAATACAAAGAACTTTTTAAAGAACTCTTATACTTTTAGATTTAAAAAATAAAAAGGTTGAAATTATTTTTTACTTTTTATCATCGCTAGATACTCATCTAATGGCATAAATACAGTACTCATATCAGCAGCATTTTCACAGGCTGCTACAATCATTTCGTGTGTCATATTATTTGCTTTTGCAGTTTCTTCTCTAATACAACGACTAACGAAGGTATTTCTGTCTTCTCCTGATTTTCTTTTTGCTAATGGCATTATTTCTTGATTGGTTTTTTTGGGGTTTTAGGTTTGCAAGCCATGACTAAAATATTTATTTTTTAAGATACAGTTATATCTCCATCAATTTGACCAGCACGATCAAAATTTATGTATATTTTACAAGTACCACTAGATACTGAAGTAACTAATCCTGTTGATGATACTGTTGCTATTGCTTTATCACTTGATGTATAAACACATTCATTTGTTATACTTACATTATCTTGATTTACAACCGAAAGTTGAAATGTTAATCCGCTTGTTGCAAATGTATGATCTGCGTTACAAAAAATATATTGATCAGTATCTGATACGAATTTAGTATATTTTTTTAAATGTCCAAAGTTAAATCCTGTGCTCATAGTTATTCTTGATTATTTTTATTAAATAAATTCTTCAATTTATTATAGATTTGATGAAATATCTGTACTTGAAAGATGTCATCTAAATTCTCAGTTAATGACTTAAATTCTGTAAGTATAATAACCGATGTTAATATCTTTGTTAATGGAATTAAATTAGCAAAAACTACATTTTCTATCGTATAACATAATAATATAAATAAACTATATAATACTATCTTATAAATCGAAGCCTTCATCTTTGATGACTCAATGGTTTCCTTACGTTTATGTGATGCAATAATTCCAGTTATGAAATCTAAACATATGATAAACATAAACAAGTGTGCAAGTGGTGCAATTGGTGAAAAGTAGGCAAGAAACGTAACGAAAATAGCAGATAAAAATTTAAGCAATCCGCTGCCTGTGAATAACGCAAGTAGCGTCTTTGTATAATAAATAAAGTATGCCATAAGTTCCTTCAACATTGTTTTTTAAATTAATTATAAAATGTGTTATTCTTAAAATATTTTATGATTACATATAATAGTTCACTACCTACATATGTAATAAATCCTAACCATATTGAACCTGTTAATAATAATGTAACCCAAAACGCAATACAATTGCAGTTAAAGAGTTTATGTATAAACTTCCAGATATAATTTACTACTTTGTTTTTAAAATTTATATCTTTTTGCTTTTGACCTAAGCCAATACAGTTTTTAAAATCTTCAAGAAAATCTACATTTCCTGCCCATAAATAACCAAAACAACTCAATCCTATTATTAAAATCAAATCCATTATATTCCAGATATTTTTAATGAGCTGAAAATTTGCCTATCCTTTGCTCCGCAAGGTACACAAAAATTTGATGATTCAAATTCTGGGTATTTCGTAATATTTTCATTCATATACAACACCATATCTTTACTCAATCTTTCAATATCGTTCTGATATAGTTGTTTTAAAGAATTAATTTCTTCTTTATCTGCATAATCACTTTGATCACTTGTTTTCTTTCTAACACCTAAGTTCTCTATTTGATACGAAGCTGAATAAAGAGTTCTGATTACAACTCCTTTTGCTAAAATTCTAACAATAAATCTATCAAATAAGTATCTATTATCAGCTGTGAATGTATTACCTGATTGTTGAATAACAATATCTCTATATAAATCACAACCAAGTAAATTTAAAATCGAACTCTCTTGTACATCTATAATCCAAGAAACCATTAAAGCATCGTCTACTGAATTTGGAATCTCAGGACAAACTTTCTTAACTAAACTTGGGTTAATTAACGCTATGTTATATGGTTCTAAATATGAATTATCCATTTGTTGGTATATTATTTTGTGTAGCATTAGGTGCTACTGGTTTTTCTATAAATTCTAATGCAATATCTTCAATTTCAATTTGACTTAATGGTTGTATTAACCATTTATTTAATTCAGTAAATGTATCTAAGAAATAATTCCTAAAAGGATAAACCTTTTTATGATTGTAAATTGAATTAGCAGTTGCTAATTCTTGTGTGTTTCCAAGTTGCCCAGGCTGAGCAATACCTGCTAATGCAGGGCTTGGAAGATTATGACCTGAGATAATTTCTTGACTTACAATAGTAATCCATTCGTGGTATTTTGTACCATCATCTTCTCCATTAAATTTAATAATCTCAGGTTTCATTTCAGGTGTTTCAGGGTTGAAAATGATAGTCTTCATACCCTCAGATCCAGTAAAGTTCTTCTTTAAGATATATTCTAAATCTTCTTTTTGCTCTGGTTCAATAAAACCAGGCAAACTTATCATCGTATTTGAAATGAAATTGTTCTTAATAAGATTTAAATAAAATTTACTTAATTCAACATCAATAGCAATCCATCTCCATAATGCGTGATAATAAGGTTTTGGATAAACATCAAGAAAGTTCTGATATAAAATAGGCATAACTTGATGAGCATCACTATTTGGGTTTGTATTAAATGGTACTAATGGTACTATTTTTTTATCTCTATATTTGTTCCAATCAGTACATTGTAAGTAAACGCTAATTTCATCATTATTGATTATTTGGTCATAATCACCAATTCTAATTTGAGAGTATTTAATATGTTTTAATTTTAAGATTTTTGTATGTTCTATATTCCAAAATATTTCAATATAAGCACCACCAAATAAGATAAAATCAAAAATACATTTTTCTAAAATATCATTTAAATCAAATGCTTCTATAATTTTATCATCTACTGGAACGCCTGCTATTAAACCAGTACCGTTTACTGCTTGCATAAGATTGTTTAGTATGCTAGAATGTAGAGGAGAATTTTCATACATTTCTTTTATCTCTTTATAAACATCTCGTTCTTTGTTGGTTGGCAGAAAGTATTGATAATTTTGATAAGATACAAGTTTATTTTCATATTCAGGAAATTTCATTCCTAAAGTTGGTTGGCTAAAATTGAATATTTTCATAGATTTTTAATTTTTATTATAAGTTATTGCTATGTTTGCTGTATAGCCACTATATGTTGGGTAAGTTAAAGTATCATAAATAATATAAACAAATCCTCTATCTACTTCTGTATTATTTAACGTAATAATATAATCATTATATCCATCCCAATTATCTAAAAACAAAGTAGGTGTTGCTCCTGTGCTTGTTAATCCAGAGTTGTGAGTGATATTTACGCTAAATATATTTTTATTTATAGTAGAACTTGCATCAAAAATATTAAAAATTTGAGTAGTTTTTAATAATTTATTGTATAAAGACATTGAATAAGTTAAACCAGTTGCGGTTTCATTTATGTCGCTATACCATGTATTAGTTGAAGCAGAAAGATTCCAGTATACCATTTTAAATTATTTTGTTTTAAAAAAAGAGGCGGCAGCTTCTGCCGCCGCCTCTCTGCGATAGTTGTTAGTAGATTATATTGTTGCTATTAAATTAGCAATAGTTACTTTAGTTGTGTCGATTTCTCTGGTTGATTTACTTTCACCGAAAGATGAAAGGGTCATTGTAAGACCTTTAAAGTCGCCAGCTGCAGTACCTGTTGTTAAGTTACCTGTTTCAGCTATAATTCCATTTTCGAAACCAAGTAAGTAATATCTTGATTGGTGTAATTTCACCATAATCATTACTTTACTTTTTGCGAAACTTTCGTATAGTTTAATTACATCATGGTCTAAACTAGCTAACTTAAATGTAACCTTTGGGTTAAACATATAGTTATTATTTTGTTTAGATGTAATAAGTTCTACATCGAAGTTCGTTGATTCAAATGGTACGCCTAGTTCAAAAAAATACCCGCTGGTATAGCCAGTTGCTGTTTTACCTGATATTCCGCTAATATACTCATCAGCTGTATCAAATGTAACCGCAGTTACATCAGTGAAACAAGCTACGTAAAGAGTTAAAACTCCTACGCCTACGCCAGGGCAATTTAATGCTACACTTCTATCTGGACATCCGCAATTTGTTGTTGCCATAGTTATTTTGGATTATTTTTAGAAGTTTGTGACGATTTGGTCAGGCCATCTAACCTGTGCACCCTGTTTCCAGTTTACAGTTGTGTAGATATATTTATCGAATGGATTATAAACGACTTCAACTTTAGAGTTTTCGTCTTTTAAATCTGTACCATAAACAAAGTTACGTTTTTCACCAATAAAGATATAGCTAGTTCCTTCTAAACCTGATTGTGGAGAGAATGTAATATTGCTATAGAATGGGTGTGTAGTTGAATTATTTGTTTGCATTGGAGAATATCCATATGGATAAGCAGCAGCCCAGCCCATTACCCATGCATTGTATAATGTATGTGATAAATAGATATTTAATGGATTACCTGCTATTTCTGCTGGAATTGTTAAGATCATTGCATTGATCCAAGCTACTACTCCTGCTGGAGTTGCAGTTGTGCCAGTTGCGCTATGAACTCTAGTTGTTTCGCCAGATAAAATGTAAACAAAACCATCGCATAAAGCTAAGTTATTTACACCTGTGTCGGTATTACCTTGCCAAGCGATTTTTTGAGTTTCAACTGAAATTCTTCCAGCTAAATCTTCAAGATAAACTGAACTGAACCAATCAAGATCAGTAATATTAGAACCAGGAGATAATTTCTCATTCGTCCAATATTGGTTTAAATCGGTCATACAAAATTTATCAAAAGCTGATATTTCGCATACTTCTAATACTCTTTGATATAACTCGGTTGTACCCGTTGGGGTCATTCCGCAAGCTGTGTTCTGTAATTGTAAAGTTTTACCTAACAAGTTAATAGCGGTTTTGTACTTAACATTTTGCATTATATCAACTGAGTTGAATAATGTTTCTGGAAGTACGGATTTTACAAATACGTCACTAATTTGTGAGGTATAAGTGGTTAAAGTGCCTAAGCTAAATCCTGCCATCGTTATTTTATTTATTTTTATAAACTTCATCATAAGAACCTAACATAGTTTTCTTATTGGTGGAGTTAATTGGAACTGTGTCATTCTGTTTTACTGGTTCTACAACCAATACTCTTTCGAATTTTGAACTAAATTCCTCTTTTAAAGCTGAATAATCTACTTTTAAAGTAGCGTTTTCTGCCTGAACTGCTTCGTGTTTTGATGTTAATTCATCAAATTTAGTTAACAATTCGGTTAATTTTGTTTCAATTTCAGATACTCTTGATTCTAAATCTATAGTAGGCTCTGGTTGGACTTGCTCATCCGATACTGGAACTTCTTCCATATCTGGCATTACTGGTTCTTCAACTACTGGGGCTTCTACTGGAGCATTTGGATCAATTTGAGTTACATCAATTATTAAACCATCTTTGGTTACAATGACTTCGCCTGTATCAAGCGTCCACTCACCATCTGGAAGCGGAATTTCGGCATCAGGAGTGACTAAGAATACTTCTGTTCCTTTATCCATTGCACCTGCGATTCTGATTTCTTTTCCGTCAATCAACTTTGCTGTTCCTTCAAAGATGTATGTTGAGAAAAGGCTTTTAAATGCATCAAATATTTTCATACTTTGTGTGTTTTATTTTTAAATATAGACCCAACAATTCAAAAAATGGTCACTTTCTTCGGAGATGCCTGCAGTTCTACAGAAAACCCTCGGACACTACCAGTTTGGATTTGTTCCCAAATAAAATCAGATAGAATGTGATATTCCGCCATCCATACCCAAGATTTATCATTTGTCTTATCTACCCAACTTTTAGTCATAATAACATTATTAGAAATATCCATTTGATGTAGCATTGTTGCGCTTGAATTAATTCCATAAGATTTCTGTAATTTCTCAATTGTATCATTTGAAAACCAAACATATCCAAAATCAACTCCATTTAAATCTGCTGGAGGCCTTAATATCATTTTATTAGCCACCATTACTGGTCCTCTAATTCTTCTAGGTTTTGTATCTACTTCTGAAAACTTATAATCAAAAGAAATAGTTTTGTGAAACATATCTACTCTTTTAAGCATATGACGACAACCAAACATTACGTTACCTAAATCAATAGTTGATCCAGGAGCTTCTGATAAAATTTGTTCTGCTTCTGTTTTAAATCCCCAATTTTTATATTGATAATATCTTTTCCAGCTTTGAATAACTGGTACAGAGTAAGCGACTGCATCTCCTTTAGCGTATTTTTTACATAAAGAATGTGACGTATCAATTACCATTTCTTCTCCTACATATTCAGGTTTTAAAGTATAATAATATTTAGGAGCAACAGCAAATGTAGTAAAGGGTAATTCGATTGCTGGGTCTGGTACAATTGAAACTGCTAATACACCTAAATCTGTTTCTTTAAATTCTAATTCTTGAATTAACATATCTAATATATTTATTTTTATAGAGATGCCGAAGCTTCTATTTTTCTTATTTTGTTTTGAGTATTTGTAATATCGCTTTCTAAAACAACTGCTCTTGTTGGTCTCATATTTATATCTTGAAGCACTCTTACTTCTTGTATTAATTGAGTTATCATATCATTATTACCGTTTATTGCTTGTAGAGTAGGAAGATTTTGTTGAGTTGCTAATTTATTTGTAATAAATTCACCGCCTTCTACTGTTCCGAAGTTAGTTAATATACCACCGTTAGCGTGTGAAGGTCCTTGAAGAACTCCACCTTTTGCGAATTGTGGCATTTTTTGACTTGCAATAATTGCTGCTTGTGCTACACCTGCTGCAGCTGCTACAATCATACCTGGTATAGCTAATGGCATACCTAATGTAGCTAATGTTTTAGCAATACCAACTGCTGTATCAATTGCTACTTGAATTAAAGCTGCTTTTTGGTTTAGTTTCCATTCTTTTTCTTTTGCTGCCTTAACTAATTTAGCTTGTTTAGAATCTAATTTTTCTTTTTGTTTATTATATTCTTCTTCGGTTATAAGATTTCTTTTTCTTGAATCTTCCAAAGCTTGTGATTCTTTATCATAACCTTCTTGAATTGCAGCATTCATATTATCAATTTCAGTTTTAGTATTCATAGCTAATGACTGACTTAATAACTGCCCAATACCTTCAATACCAATTTCTTTAAGATTATTAATCATTGCTGTATAATCATCTTCTGATATACCAATCAAATCAGCAGTAGTTGGTTTATCTCCTTCTGGAATTGTTTTAAACCCTTCTGATAATGCAGTTCTTAATTGCATACCTACATTAACAGCTTTTAGCGTATTATCAGATACAATTTTATCTAAATCTTTACCTACTGATGTTTTATCAACCTTTAAAGGTTTTATTTCAGTTGGAGCTGAGTTTAATATTTTTGCTAATTCT
>Ga0247841_10003795_pt1 | contig 27196 bp, 22 predicted proteins | sample LaCruzMarch2015__2_FD_192410 | JGI IMG/M metagenome (GOLD analysis project Ga0247841, IMG submission 192410) | Freshwater microbial communities from meromictic Lake La Cruz, Castile-La Mancha, Spain - LaCruzMarch2015_18m | ecosystem: Environmental > Aquatic > Freshwater > Lake | place: Spain... | reverse complement strand
AACGCACCTTAAGCGTTATAGGACAAGAGAAGAAGGACAATCTGCAATTTTTGAGTATGTTGAAGTCTTCTATAACCGGCAAAGGCTTCATTCTACTTTAGGGTATATATCTCCTACAGACTTCGAAGAAGGATGGGAGAAGGATTATGTTCTGAGTGTCTAGAAAAAGGCTGCAATATCAAGGGCTTTCCAAGTACATTGAGAAAAATAGAAGCATATTTTCACGCTGAAGCAGATGTCCCAGAGAATAAAACCCAAGAAGCAATTGATAAATATATATATGAAAACTGTGAACTGGGTCCTATAGACAACACATTCCCTTTATACGTCCAAGATCACGTAAATGAGTTAAAGAGTAAGGGATTGATTTATTAATTTTTTAGATAGTTTTTTAAAAGAGCATGTTGTTTTTCCCTCTGAAAGATAAAAAAGGGATTAGTGATTTCGTCTTGTTGAAGGCGAAAACTTTTGTAAGGAAGCATATTTAACTAAAACTTTATAGCAATACAAAGCTACATGTTCAGGCATTAAATTTTCTTCTACGAAGGTGTGAGCGTTTTGCGCAATAATTTTTGAAGCTTCGTCGTTATCAATAGCCCATTGGATCTTTTCAATTAAATCTGATAGATCTTCTTCTACAGGGATATAATGTATCCATGGTTTCAGCTGAGTATAAAACCATTGAACATTCTGGGTTTCTTGCTTCAACGTACAGCATCTGGAGAAAAGTCTCCAATGATATCCAGGATATGTCGAGGTATGACCGTCTAAACAAATTTGGTATTTATAATGTAAATGATCTTCTAGTGAAGCATAGGATTTAAAGATGTCGATTCCTTCAATATCTTGGATGAATTGAAGATCGGGAGATCTGTTACATAGCGCTGCATCTAAAAGCTTCGGATAAAGGGAAGATAAATAACAAATCTTGGTTCTGGCAAGTTCCTTCCAATTTCCCTGATGCCAGAAATATGGTCCAGTTTTGTTACCACGCCAAAATGCTTGAGGTATTTTGTCTTCCCATTTTATAAGCGAAGAAACCTGCTCTATCTGAGGCCTAACTGTATTCCAATTGTAGTGAGGTGGCTGACCTGAGCTTTTCATATAAAAATAGTGCTCGTGGAAAAGTATAGTGTTTTTGGCATTTTTTGTTTTGGCACTTACAAGTCCTGGCCCTGGAAAATATTCTATGCTTAGTTCGGCGGTTTCTATTAGTCCATCCCCATGAAGATAAACAAAGTCTACGTCAGGTACATTGTAGTGACGAACTAAATATTCTAGCATTTCTCTAACTGCGCCTCTTGGCCCGGCTATGCGTGAATTAATAACCTTGTATCTTTCCCACTTACAATGTTGAGATAGAGTGTTTTCTGTAGCTTCGATCATTTTTTCTGTGATGCCAGATTCTTTATAAGCAGAAAATTCTTTTTCTATAGCTTCATCCATCCAAAAATACTTAGGATCAGAGACTAGGGACTGATTAGCATGTAATGAAATGAGAAAGAAACTACAGAGAATTAGAAAGAGGTTTTTCATAGAACGCCAAAGGTTATGGAATCATTTTTTTCTATTCTAATGAGCTTTGCTTAATATTTTTGCAATAAAAACTCTCGGGTCTTTTATGATAATTCTTAGCTTTCTAAGTAAAGATTTCTTAAGTGGACGTGGATGGTAGATTCTTAATGTTTTATCCATGAAAAGCTTGGTTTTCGTGCCAAACTTTAAAATACAACAGGTGAGATCCCATGAAGCTGCTTGTAAATGAGGGTAAGTAGTAACAATCATTCCCCCTCCGGTCTCAATCTGAAGAAGATCTTCCTCCTCTATTAACTTTTTATCTTCAGGCCAATAAGGAACTGTTTTAGAGAATTTCATATTACCACGAGAAAATCCCCATGTATCCATAAAAGTCAGTTCTCCATTTGAGTCTGGAAGTATTTCGTCCATAAGCATCGGGTAAATTACGTGATGGGATTCATCAAGTTTAGATATCAAGTTGCTCACAATTTGAGGATCCCAGATCAAATCACTCTCAACACATATTGCAATTTTTGTGGGGATCATATGTTCTATGCATTTGTTCCAACAGGTAGCAAGCTGTAGCCATCTATTTGCGTGGTTAATCGCAGGCCAAAGAGGTCCTTTTAAATCGAATTTGATTAAAGTTACGGCATGTCCTTGACTTTCGAAATGCTGCTTAGCTTCAGAAAGTTTCGAAAAAGTTTGATCCTCACTATCTCCTTCCAGCCAAATTGCATGGCATCTACCACCATTAATATGAAATGCTTCTAATACTTGCTTGAAATAACGATCTAAATATTTTTCGCTCTCTCTAAATATGGAGAAAATAGATAGGTTAAATTCTTGATTCATACTAGCTTGGTTGTAATTTAGAGAAATATTGTTTAATCATTTCGCGCCCGAGTTTCGTAGAATTGAGAGAAATTATAAAGGAAAAACATACAGTAGAAAATAAATAGAAGAGAAGGAATAGCGAATTGGTACTTTTTGGAATCAGGTATTTTGCTAGGAGTACAGCCGTGAGGGTTGTAAGAAAGGGGAGTAAATTATCTTGAATATACCAATTTTTAAGCTCTCCTGAAAGAAGTTTTCTATGAACTAAAGGAATAATGCAGAAGATGCAAGCTAAGTTATGTATAACCCAAATTAGGGGTGCTGCTTGAACTCCATATTTATCAACACAGAAAAATAAAATAGGCACTAGCACAATAACTGATATCGTATTCTGGATTAAGGCAAGCCTTGTCCATCCTGAAGCAAGCTGAAGGGCAAAAGGGAAATTCATTAAGGCATTAAACATGGTTCCAATGGTAAGGCAAGAAGCTAAAATGTAGGTGTTTTCCTTGACAAAAGTGTCTTTGGTTAAAATAGATAAAATCTCTTGAGAAAATAGGGCAATCGTTAAAGCTGCAGGGAAAACTAAAGCCGACATCAGCTGATTTGTTTTGTGATACATTGCTTTTAGTTTTTCAAGATCATTTAACGCAAAAATTTGAGAGTATTTCGGAAAAAATGTCGAGAATAGAGGGGTGATAATTAAATATAAGCTAGAAGCTATATTACAAGCCAATGAGTAGCATCCGTAGTGATCAAGTGAAATTTTTTTGCTTAAGATTACTTTATCAAGATTTATGAGTATCATAGACAAAATGCCTATGCCACTGGCTCCAAGAGCAAAATTCCACACTTTTGAAAGTAGTGCAAAATTGAAACGAGGACGAGTTGAACATTTAGGAAGATATTTCCATAGAAGAAATTTATATAAAATCGACTGTAATAGACTTATCATTGCTTGATAGTAAAAGAATGAAACTACAGAGGGTGCGCCGAATTCATAAATCAAGAAGATTCCTAGTGCACGTAAAAGGCTGATGGAAGTAAGTGCTATATTTAATTTATCGTGAAGTTGGAGGCCCAGTAGTCCAGAAGAATAGAGTGAACTTGGCCATTGAAATGCGATAGCCCAACCCATTAAAAAAATACAAGTTTTTACATCTGCATTGGAAAGCTGCTTGATCTGTAACCAGTGTAAAGAAATATAGGGAGAAAAACAGCATATTATAACACCAAGAAAGACGGCAATAAACCAATAGATATATTCTGTCGTTTTTAGGAATTCAGCTATATGTGCATTGTTATCTTTGCTTACAGATTGTTGAGCGAGCTCCTTATTTACTGTAAATCCTAGCCCTGCATCAAAAATTGTGCACAGATTAAGCAATAAAATAAAAAAACCAATTAGTCCATAAGCCTCTATTCCTAACTTATTTATGCAATAAGGGGTTATTAACAGATTAAGAGCTATTGAGGAGAATTTTCCAGCAAAATTAAATATTAAATTTCTTATTAAAAGAGCCATTAAGTTATGAGGTTACCATCATTGAGTCTTCTTTTAATTGCTTTTGAAAAACTATCGTTGCAAATGTGTAAGTTTGTCTGCCAAACTTAAAGTCTGGACGCTTGCAATCCCAAGATGGATTATCAACAAGGGTACAGTCTTTTAAGATAGGAAGGATCCGATTTTTAAGATCCGATTGCGTATAGAATCGAAAATTGCCGGGGAAGATATAGTCCCCAACTTTATATTGATCTTTGAAATCGCAAGTTAATATCGCGACTCCATTGGGAGCCAAGAGTTCAGATATATGGGAAAAAAACTTTTGATCATCTTCTACGTGTTCTACAACAGACGTGGAAAAAATGATGTCATAAGATCCTTTAATTGTACTAGGCAGTTGAAAGAAAGTGTCTAGATCATAATTTGTTACTGGATCTATTGCTTCCATTTCGTGCCCAATTTTTTTCAATCCTTCATAGGCAGTATCTTCGAATGAACCAACACAAAGAACTTTGCTTTTCGGCTGAATGTAGTGTCTGACAGTTTGAAATACAAAGGCTTGTTGAACATTTGCTCTTGGAATCTTTCTTTTTATGATTTCAGGCGAAAGTTCATGCAGTTTTTTTATAACTTCTTTGTATTTTTCACGAGCGGAATTATCCAAAATTCTATTTAGAGGAAAATTCTTTTTCTTGCCTTTTTTAAATGATGATAGGATTTGTTCTATGGCATTATCATATTCTTTCACTATCGTTTGAGTTGTCCAAGAATTTCTTAATGAATCTGTTGGCTTCGAGCCATTTTCAATAATCTGCTTTAAAGTGCTAAATGAAAAATTATTAGGGAGTTTCATCCGATTATAGGGGGGTAAGAATCTCAGTAATTTCAAAGCGTATTTTTCAAATGCATTTCTTGGAACAAATAGGGAGGGTTGAACATCTAAAACATGCCTAAATAAATCAGAAAGGGTTAGGGCTATAGGCCTTTTGCTTGCAAGAGCTTGGTCTATAGCGCTAGAAATTCCGCCGCTATTTTTGTGAGAAAATTTATATGGAAACACATTTATAGAATTCGAACTTAAAAAATCAAGCAATTTTTGATTTGTAAAAAATTCAAAAGAGAACTCTAATTTAATTCTATTTTTCTTTATGTGTTTTTTACACTTCTCAGCTAATAGCTGAGCCTTTTGGCCTTCCTTATCAGAAACTGAATTGCTAGCAATATTAATTCTAATAATAGCTTCATCAAATTCTTTATGAACTAAACGGATCAGTCTCTTATAATTTTTTGTTTTAACAGCAAATCCGTAACATCCTATTGTAGGAATCACTGGTGCAGGTTGGTTTGATTGATAGGGCGCGATGATTCGTGAAGATTTAAATAAGCGTGGTGGCATTTCTTGAATTGATGGATCGCCATATACTAAATAATCAAAAAAGAAGTTTTGAGGATCCTTAAGTTTACTATGAGTAACTTCATGTAAAATTGCTATATGAGGTAGATGATAGTGTTTTTCAATCAATGAAGCGTCGACAAAAGGCAGGGTTGAGGCGCAATAATTATAGATTACAGCATCGTAGTTGCAAGCAGACTCTTTTATGGTCTTGGTTACATCTTCTCTTTTGGAACATTCTAAATAGGTAAAAGTGTTTATAGAGCTTTGAGAGATAGCGTTGTATACACGCTTCCCATACTGGTAAATTCCGCAATTGGCTTTGGTGTTATTTACAAATAAAATATTTTTCATGAGATTATTGAAAAAATGTTAAGTTAGGAATAGGTGATATAAACTTTCCACCTGAAGCTAGGAATTCTTTTTCTCTCTGCAAAAATTCAGTCATAAAATGGTAGGGAAAAGCTAAAAAGTAATCTGGCTTCATTTCTCTTGCTTCCTCTTCAGAAATGATTGGAATCCTCGTGACAGTTTGTCTTCCCCATTTGATTGGGTTTCTATCGCATACGTAAGAAACTAGATCAGGCCCGATTCCATAATAGGCGAGGATCGTATTGCCTTTTGTAGAAGCTCCATATCCAATCACCTTTTTGCCAATTCTCTTCTGCTCCTCTAAAAAGCTGATCATTTCTTCTTTGTTTTTTTGGACTCTGTCTGCGAAGGCATAATATATTGCTGAGTGGTCTAGCATGGCTAGTTTTTCCTGAGCGCGCATATTCTTTAATGTATCGGTTTCTTTTGCAAGTCCCTTATGTCTAATGTAAAGTCTGAAGCTTCCGCCATTTACATCGTTTAACTCTACATCTTCTGCTTGCATGCCGGCTTTATCAAGGATGTAATCTATAGCTGTAAGAGAGTAATATTCCAGGTGTTCAGCACAAATAGTATCAAAAGAATTACGCTCGAGCATCAAAGGCAAGTAGCTTAATTCGATGATCCAAAGACCGTCTTTTTCAAGGATGCCTGCTACTCCCTTTGCAAAGCTTATAGGATCTTCCAAATCATAAAACATAGCGATGCTAGTCACAATTTTGGCTTTTCTATCTCCGAGTTTTTCTTGATAAGCTTTAGTGCTAAAATACGTGTTGATGTGTAGATCGCAGTTCCGTGGTTTTATATTTTTAGCAGGATCTATGCCCACTCTAAAAAGATTTGTAGGGTAAGCGCTTAAGAGAGTCCCGTCATTAGAAGCGATATCAACTACTATGTCTTGTTCATTAAGTGGTAGGCGAGATCTAGATAGAGCCTGATCAACAATAGACTTGAGCGCATCCGTCATAGACTGATTAACACCTGACATGTACCAGTATTGGCTGTACATTTCGTCTGGATCTATACTATGCATGAGTTGTACAAGCCCCGAGTCTTCGCTAAGAGCTAATACTACAGGATGTTTTTCTGGGGAGGGGTCATTTGGAAGAGGAAAACAAGAAATAGGAATCTCGCCAAGATCGAATACTCTTTTAAGCGGGCTTCCTGATATACGGCAGGAATCTGTTTTTGTAAGCTTCATTTTGATGGCCTTTTACTAGTATCTAAGGACTGGTAGTGTAGCAAAAAACTGTTTATGTTCAAGAAAAAATCAGCGAGACTAAAATTGTAAATAATTGGAACTCCAGAAATATCGCTCCAAGGTTGCCCCCTTTTTCTGCCCAGGGGCGACATTTTAACTTTGGTGAGGTGGTGACACTACAACTTTGGCCTTACATAGAGGGATAAGCTCTTGACTTATAATTTTTTTGCTGGCAAAAACGACCCTTTGACTAATAGGCCATTTGGTAATTAAGTAGTACGTTAAGGAAAAAAAATGAAAACAGCGTTGATCACAGGCGTTACAGGGCAAGACGGATCTTATTTAGCAGAGTTCCTTCTTGAAAAGGGATATAGGGTTGCCGGGCTTGTTAGAAGATCCTCCTCTACTAATCTTTCAAGGATTTCCCATCTTCTCGAAAATAAGCAATATAAAAGCTTGTTTTCTGTTGTAGAAGGAGATTTAACAGATTCTTCGAGTCTAAAGAAAGCAATAGAACTTGTGGATCCGATTGAAGTTTATAATTTAGCCGCCATGAGTCATGTGCAAATTTCTTTTCAAGTACCCGAATATACTGCAAATGTTGATGCTCTTGGAACCCTTAGAATGTTAGAGGCTGTAAAAGAGCATAATCCGAATATCCGCTTCTATCAGGCGTCTACATCAGAGCTATTTGGCAAAGTTAAAGAAATTCCACAAAACGAATCTACCCCCTTTCATCCAAGGTCTCCTTACGGAGTTGCTAAAATCTATGGATATTGGGCAGTAGTAAATTATAGAGAAGCTTACAAGCTTTTTGCTTGTAATGGAATCCTGTTTAATCATGAAAGTCCAAGACGTGGAGAAAACTTTGTCTCAAGGAAGATAACTCTTGGAGTTGCAAGAATTAAGCTAGGCTTTCAGGACAAAATAACCCTTGGCAACCTAGATGCTAAAAGAGACTGGGGATATGCTAAAGACTTCGTTGAAGGGATGTGGCTTATGCTGCAGCAAAAAGAACCTCAAGATTATGTTTTAGCTACTGGCATAACTAATTCAGTTAGAAAGTTTGCAGAACTCTCGTTTAAAGAAATAGAAAGAGAAATAGTCTGGACAGGTGAAGGGGTTAATGAAAAGGGATATGATAAGCAAACAGGCGAAGTACTTATAGAGATTGATCCTGAGTTTTTCAGGCCTTCTGAGGTAGATCTGTTAGTTGGCGATTCGAGTAAAGCTCGAGATGAGCTCGGATGGTCTTGCACAACGACAGTTGAAGAGCTAGTCACTCTTATGGTTCAGTCAGATATTCAACATGTTATGTCATCTGATAGGAAGTTTATCATACCGAAACCTGATATTATTCTAGGCTTATGAAAAAGATTTGCGTAGATGCCAGGATGTACCTGGCATCTGGAATCGGAACGTACTTAAGGAGCCTTATAAAAGCGCTCCATGAGGAAGGAACGTACTCTCTTGAGGTAATCACCTCATCAGAGGTTCTTAAATATGCACCAGAAGTACAGCAATACAATATAGTGCTATCCAATGCACCTATCTATTCTCTAAAGGAACAAATAGAGCTTCCCTTAAAGATTTCTCCTTGCGATCTTTTTTGGTCGCCTAATTTCAATGTGCCTATTTTACCGATACAGGCAAAAAAAAAGATCGTCACTATCCATGACGTTTTTTATATGGCTCACAGCAATACTCTGTCTTTTCATAAAAGACATTATGCAAGGATGGTAACCAGAAAGGCGGCTCGAAATTCTGATATGGTCATCACTGACTCGGAATTTTCTAAAGGTGAAATCTGTAAACTCACTGGTATTTCAGCAGATAAAATTAAGAAGATTCATCTTGGAGTTGATCCTCATTACTTCTCCCGGCGAGAGCTTGATGAGCAAAGTAATGAAATACAAATAAAATATGCTCCGCCTTCCCGCTTTATTTTGTATGTAGGCAATATTAAACCTCATAAAAATATACTGAAACTCATTGAAGCTTATAAGCTTTGGATTCAGCGCAGCCCACGCGATGTTCATCTAGTTCTTATTGGGAAGCATTTTCAAGATTACCCAGTAAGAGATCTGATTGAAAATGATGCGCAGTTAAAAAAACTCGTCCATTTTTATTCTTCGGTTGAAAACTCCGAACTTCATTGGTTTTATTCCCGTGCACTCACTACTATATTGCCTTCATTGTATGAAGGGTTTGGATTTCCTCCTTTAGAGGCAATGGGATGCGGATGTCCAACGATTGTTTCAACAGCCGCGAGCTTGCCTGAGATATGCGGGGATGCTTCCTACTACATAGATCCTAATAGCATAGATAGTATGATCCAAGGATTTGATAAAGTGACTCAAGATGAAGTTTTAAGAAAGAGCTTATCTGATAAAGGCTATCAGAGAGTAAAAGAGTTTCAGTGGGGAAAAACTTTTGCCGAACATATGAAAGTGTTCCAGCAGGTAATTGGCGGCTCTTAATTATTTAAATAAATTGCAATGCAATTTAAACCAGGTGCTTTATGAAGATTGTTATTTTAGCAGGTGGAAAAGGAACAAGACTTTGGCCTTTATCGAGAAATTCTTTTCCCAAACAGTTTCTTCATTTTGGGGATAAAAGATCTCTTCTTCAAAAGACTATTCTTCGCTTTTCTGAGTGCTATCCGAAAGAAGATATACTTATACTTACCAACCAGCAGTATTTTCACCTTGTTAAAAGCCAGTGTATTGAATTAGAACCAGACTTTGAGTATAAAATTCTATTAGAACCAGAGAGCAAAAATACCGCGCCAGCGATAGCACTTGCTGCAAAGTATCTGCAAGAGCATTGCGGAGTATCTGATGAGGAAGTTTTTATAGTTTCCTCTTCAGATCACCTAATAAATCCCGAAAAGAATTTTCTGAGCCTCTTGCCACTTGCAGAAAAAAGTGCTCATGAAGGCAATATTGTGACTTTTGGAGTTCATCCCAACATTCCAGAAACTGGATATGGTTATATCAAGGTTGCTTCGGTTGGCGATGGATCTATATGTGATGTGGAAAAATTCGTAGAAAAGCCCTCTTTAGATATAGCTAAGCAGTATTTACTCTCAGGACAGTATCTTTGGAACAGTGGGATTTTTGTATTTAAAATGGGAGTATTTTGGAGTGAATTGGAAAGCCAAGCGCCTGATGTATTTCTCCATTTTCAAGGAACCTTTCAGGAAGCTGTATCTTCTTTTCACAATTGTAATGATATATCCATAGACTATGCCGTACTCGAGGCTGCCGCTGCTATCAAAGTAATTCCCATGAATTTAAGTTGGTCAGATGTGGGATCATGGGATAGTGTATACGATTCATTAGAAAAAGATGACAATTCTAACGTTAAAGTCGGAAATGTTGTGGATATAGACACTAAAAATTGTCTAATTCTCGGTGGCAAAAGGCTAATATCCACTTTGGGCTTAGAAGATATCATTATCATTGAAACGGATGATGCTTTACTTGTAAGTAAAAAAGGCGAGTCGCAAAAAGTTAAATCTCTCGTAGAAAAACTCATGAGTAAAAACATCAAGGAATCTTCCGAACATAGCACTTCCCACAGACCCTGGGGTAGTTACACTGTTTTGGACGAGGGCAATCGCTACAAAATTAAAAAAATTACGGTTCAACCCAATCAACGTCTAAGCCTGCAGCTTCACTATCATAGAAGTGAGCATTGGGTCGTAGTAAAAGGAACTGCGAAAGTCACCATCGGAACTGAAGAGATTCTTCTGCATGAAAATGAAAGTGTTTTTGTTCCGAAATCTCAGCAACATAGACTTGAAAATCCAGGTAAGGTCCCATTGGAAATCATAGAAGTCCAAGTAGGAGAGTATGTGGGGGAGGACGACATCATGCGCGTGCAGGATGATTATGCTAGGGTTTAAGCGTTTTATTGATATAGAGTAAGAGGTTTGAGTGCAGATTATTATAAGAAAACAAGCTCTTTGGACTGTACTCATGGAAGTTTTCGTTTTTTTATATTTTTTGACTCTTTCAGGTGAAATGTTAAACATACATTTTGGCCTTTTTAAGCCTAGAGCAAATCACATATTCGCCTTTTTGCTTTTAGTTTGTTTTCTTAAGACAAAAAGAAAAATTCTTTTTGATAAGGACATCTTATTGATCGGAGGTGCTTTTTTTAGTTCTAGTCTTGCTTCTGCCATTCTAGGAGAGGTTCCTTTAAGATCTTTTGGTTATTTAGGGGTATTTGGCTTTAGCTTTATTTGTTATTTTCTTCTGCCTTATAACCTTTTTTTATTATGGGAAAAGGAAAGGATTTTAAAAATTTATTGGGCTTCTTTTGTAACTATAGGAATATATGCGGTCTTGCAAGTCGTATTTTCTATGCAAGGGATTATACTCCCCTTTGTTACGCAGTATGCTAAAATCTTAGCTAGAGGACAAGGTTGGAACTATGAACCTTCCTATTATGCTTTGTATATGACATCATTTGTGATGTTCTATAACGCTAAAGTGCTGTTTAACCTAAATCGAAAAATTAATTGGGCAGCCTTTATCTTTGTGAATGGCCTATTAATTTTTTCTACCTCTACAGGGATAGTTTTTTCCTATCCGATTTTTGCTCTTTTATTTTGTGTTGCAGGATATTTGGCTCTGACCAGAGATTTTGTGGAAAAAGTGAGAACTCGAGCATTACAAATGCTTGGCTTTTTCTTAGCCTTTATGACAGCGATTTGGGTGCTCTTTCCTCAAGAATTTATCATTACTTTTTATAAGTTTTTTCATTTGGGAATCACTAAGCATTGGTCGGTAGTCGATCGTTGGAAGGGCGTAATGAACGCTTTTAGAATATTCTTGAAGAACCCGTTTTTTGGTGTAGGCATTGGTGGAGTAGGTCCCTATCTATATAGAGAACTGGAAAATGAAACAGTAGCCACCACCTTAAGCGAGATGGAAAAATATGATCCTACGAATGTTTTTTCTGAAATTTTAGCAAGCCTTGGCCTGGTTGGATTAATGGCATTTGGATTTCTTTTCTACAAATACTGGAAAGTCTTTAAAGTAGTGATGCAGAAAAGCTTATCTCTAACCATTGAAGAACGAAGGACCGCTATTGCGCTCATGCTTTCCCTTATTTGCACCATCATAGTACTCCAATTCAATCAGGGACTATTTCGAAGTTATATCTGGGTCCATGCGGCTATTACTTTAAGTTATATGCACAGTCTAAAGCGAGGTACTGTATGAAAATTGCCCTTGTACATGACTTTCTATGCGGTTTTGGCGGTTCAGAAAGGGTATTTAAATGCATATGTGAAGCCTTTCCACAAGCAGATGTTTATACTCTTGCTTATAACCCTTCGAAGACTTTGCCTTACTTTAGAACTAGAAAATTACAAACTACATGGATGAACCCCATAGTGCAATCATCCTCTGCATTTAAATGGTCCTTTCCGATTGCCACTTATGCCATGCAGAGCTTGAATATGTCGGAATATGACCTTGTTATTAGCTCATCAGCGACGGTTGCAAAATATGTTAAAGCTCCAGCCGGAAGACATCTTTGCTATTGCTATATGCCCACACGTGCTATTTGGCGCTCTGATGCATATTTTGGAGATGGAGTAAAGTCCTCCATTTTAAAGGGTATGGTAGGAGCCCTTAAAAAAAGGGATTTCGATGCTGCTCAGAGGGTAGATCATTTCATTTCTATATCTGACGACTCTAGGAATTATATCAAGCAATACTATAACCGTGATGCCGATATTCTCTTTTGTCCCATAGAAACTGATAAATTTTATGCAGCACCCAAACGGAAGAGTCATTATCTTATTGTATCGAGACTTGAGCATTGGAAAAGAACAGACTATGCAATAGAAGCCTTTAATAAACTGGGCCTTCCACTCAGAGTGATAGGTTCAGGCTCTGAAGAAAAGAAGTTAAGAGATAAGGCATCTTGTAACATAACATTCTTAGGAGGCGTTGATGATGAGATGCTAGCTAAAGAATATAGTGAATGTAAAGCGGTGATATTCACCCCCTTCTTAGAGTATGGACTTATACCGTTAGAGGCCAATGCTAGTGGATCTGCTGTAATCTGTTATGGAAAAGGTGGCGTTACAGAAACCATGATCCCCTTAGGAAGCTCATGTGGAAAAGCGCCCACAGCTGTATTTTTCTACGAGCAAACAGCTGAGGCGTTAATACAAGCAATAAGACAATTTGAATCACACACCTTTTCTCCTCAAGATCTTGTAGCTCATGCAGAGAATTGGAGTGTGCTAGCTTTTCAAAAATCTTTAAAAGAAAAAGCCTTTTCATTTATGCAAACAACGAATCAGTCATAAGATTCGGCAAAAAACAACAAAATTTGGCGTTGTTTCCTTATACAAAAACTAATTAAACTGTCCAATTTTCGGAGCTTGCTTTAGTCAGAGCAGGTCCATTCGATGATATTGAGCTCAAGCTGAATTTGCAACTCAGAGAAGAATAAAATTGGCTCCTTGAATCTACAAAAGTGTTGCAATATCACTCTAAACTACTATAAAGTAAATATGAAATAAAGGGGATCAGGCAAAAGCCCAAAAGGCGAAAATATGCAAGTGCTGTTTTTTGGAAGATTAAGTTTGCAGGAAATTTCTTTAGATTATTCTATTTTTGAGTGCAGACCTATTTCACTAAAGAAGTGATTTTAAAGCAAGGAGTCAACACAGTTGATGTAAAAGCTCTAGAGAAGTAATCCGCAGCTTACAAGAGGACACAGAGCGCATAGAAGATACTTAAGTAGTTTAATGAAATTTGCTGGGAAGTGATCGACTAGTGTTTTAATATTTTAATTACTTATTTCATAAGAGTTGTCATTCAAAGTTAATGAAATTTGATGAAAAATTTTTAATAAATAAACTTGATGTTAAATAATAAAAAATGAAACTCAAAATGCCTTATTGTCCAAAATGTAGAAGATTTAACTTACTACAGCAGACAAGAGCGTATACATGTAAATCGTTATATTATTTTATTCGTATTATTGCAGAGAGAATTAAGAAACTCTTGCCTCGTTTCTTTCTTAAATTAACTACAAAGCCTTTATGTCGTTCATTTATAGCTTCAATAAAATATCGATCATATGGTAGCTCACATTTTCTGAGTTGTGATTCGAGCGTTGTTCAAATTTCAAATTTGCAGCAATCTTCTAAAGATAATGAAATAGCTAAAACTATGATGAAACTATCTAAAAAGTGGCCCGCCAGGAGAAGAATCAATAGATTCTAATGATGACAGGATGACTCGATTTATCAAGAGTTTCCTTCTAATCTGTCACTTAATTAAAACGATGGATTTATTTGTAGCGCTGTACCTTGATTCGACTTTTGTCTGGGCTAAGCCGATCCCTCCAAATTGTTGAAACTCGAACTTCTAACTTGTACAGGGCTTAACAAGGGGGTGGAGTTGCCCCTATAAAACCGGACCGGCTTAGTGAGCTCTAATATATAGGAGTACTACTAGTCGTATGACTGAAGTTAAAGAAAAAATTGACACTATTGCTACTGCTTAATGAGCTCGTAGATGGTCTCCGGAAGAAAAAAGAGCCATTGTTCAAGAGACATACCAGCCTGGTATGTCTGTTTCCATAATAGCCCGTAAATATGGTATACTTCCCAATCAGTTGTTCTATTGGAGAAGACGTATTGAAAATGGAGCCCTTACGGGTATAAAGGCCGATGAAGAGGTTGTTTCCTATCAGTGAATACAAAGCTATGGAAAAGCGAGTGCGAGAGCTTGAGAGGGCTCTTGGCAGGGCATCCCTAGATGTTGAGATTTTAAAAGAAGCTGTGCGTATAGGTCGTAAAAAAAACTGATCTCGCAACAGCCATTGGAAGGGATGGAAGATTTCCGATAAGAGCTATTGCTAGAGTTTTGAAAGTAGCTCGATCAAACTTGATCGAGCAGCTTTCTACACCCGAATCTGCAATTTTGCCATTGAAGGAAGAAGAGCTAATAGAGCCTATTAAGGCTCTGGTGTCGGAAAGGCCTACTTATGGATATCGAAGGATAGGCATCCTTTTAAGAAGGAAGCTTAAGTGAAAGATCAATCATAAGAAGGTCTATCGTTTAATGAAGAAGGAAAGCTTATTGTTAACAAGAGCTCCTAGAAAACCGACCCGCAACCATGTACTTAGAGGGATTTTGTACACAGGGGTTCAAGGGGGCTAAGCCACCTCTAAGGAAGAGTAGATCCCCCCATGGGGGGATCGCGCGCACTCTTCTTATCTCCAAGGATGGTATTTAATTGGCTTCTTTATTTTCTTCTTCGGCCAATGGGCTTCAAGCTGCTTGCTGTCCAACACTATTGGGTTTTCATTTGGAATTTCTGCCCGTATCGTATAAGGAAGCTCTTGACTCCCACTCTCTACCAAGAGGGGCTTCCCTGTCCTTTCTAAGATGTTTACATAGCTTGAACGAAACCGGTTTGGATTAGCTGGATGTAGTTGGTAACATTTCCCTTCATATTGGAAGCTCAGGCTTTTTGATAATTTACGCACGGTTCGACGGGCAAATATTCTTTCCAGATCATCTTCTTTTCTTACGCTACGGTGGGCATCTTCTTCATCCCTGGGCTCTATCCCAAATTTCCAGTTATATTCCTCTATAAACTCAGGTAAAAACTTATTAGCATCTTCTATTGTAGAGATCTTACGTAAGCGCATTTCCTTGATAAGTCGATCTTGAATAACCTCATTTGCTCTTTCTACACGTCCTCTTGCTTGGGGGCTGTGAGCACATATAAGTTCAATATCCAACACACGTAATACTCGAGCAAAATGGGTCTCTATTTCTTTGGCTCCACTAACTTCTCGCGACACTCGAAAAATGCTATGTTTATCTACGTAAAGTCCTAGGGGCCGGCCATATTTCTTTAAATGCTACTCGAGAATCTGCTGATAGGCTTCTGTAGTCTCTGCTTCAACGAACTTTCCTGCTGTTAACTCACTTGTGGCGTCATCTACAAAAATCACCAAGGTGCTTTTTTCTCCTCGATCTTCAAACCAAGTATGCCGGGACCCATCTCCCTGCAACAATTCACCAAAGCGACTTCTTCGAAGTCACCTCTGATAAACCTTGCGTTCTCTGGTTTTTTTAGCTTCCCAGAGACCACTTTCTATCATCTATTTTCTTACTGTTTCTTCTGAAACGTAATACCGTGCCTTTGTCGCAGTTTTTCCTCGGCAAATGTCGGCCCAAAACCTGAATATTCTTCTTTCTGAAGGAACTTAATCACAGTTTCTTTGATTTTGGGTTGTATAGGATTAGGACTGATTTTTCCTCTATGCTTGGAAATAAGTCCTTCAACTCCATTTGATAGGTATCTTTTTCTAATCCTTTTTGCCTGTCTTAATGACACTCCTAGTGCTTCGCTGGCCCTTTGCATATTTAAATTTTACTATCTATTTGTCTCATTATGCTCAATCGATCGGCCTTTTTCATGCTATCATGGTCTCTAAAGTTGCCCCCTTTTTCTGTCCAGGGGTGACATTTTAACTTTGGTGAGGTGGTGACACTACAACTTTGGCCATACAAAAACTATGTTTTGCTTGTCAAATAATTACCTAAATTTTAGAATCCGCCCTTATTTAAAATTTAAGTAATTGAATGGATTTTTCATCTATTAAAAATTGAGTATCTATAAATAGGTCCTTTAAGGAGAAAAGTTTAGAGAGTCCTAATGCATTATAAGATATGCCCAGATGCTTACACGTTGAAATAATAAATGTCAAAAATTTAGCTGATAATGACAGAGACTCTATAGCATTAAGTTGCTGAAAAAATAGAGGAAAATTTCTTTTTTCTAAACAAGAAATGATTAGAAAATATTTAAGACGATGTTTGAAATAAGTTACATAGAATTAATGAAGGGGGGGGGGTAATGAGAAAATTTATATGGGTTCTCTTAGTAGCATGTTCGACTCTAACAGCAGATGATGTTTGCTCTGACTCGAATAGTGCTATATTTTCAAGAATATACGATACAGGTGAATGGGATAGAGATAGCGATGTAAAAGGCACTTCCGGTTCAGGCTCATCGCCTACGAACGCAAGAATGTACATAGAATATTTGCGCAATTTCTTAAAAGACCAGAATATTAAATCTGTTGTAGATCTAGGATGCGGTGATTGGCAAATTTCATCGTGTATAAATTGGAATGGTATTCAGTATACGGGCGTTGATGTAGTTGAATCTGTGATCAACAGAAATAAAAAGAAGTACTCATCTCCGAAAATTTCATTTATTAAAGCTGATGGGATAGACTATTCACTACCAAGAGCTGATCTTCTTATATGTAAAGATGTACTCCAGCATTTGCCTTTTATGGATATACTATCTGTCATTACACAAATGAGCAAATTTAAGTATTGTATTATAGTCAATGATGTTGATCCTGTTACTTTAACATGTGAAAATATTGACATACCAAGAGGTCATTATCGTACACTTGACGTAACAAAGCCACCTTTTGGATTAACGGGCAGAAAAGTATTGACTTACGCCTCAGCAAATGAAACTAAACAAGTTCTTCTTATTCAAAACAAATACCCCAATTAATATATGCTTAAGAAAAATATTATCCTATCCCTGATTGGCTTTTTTACAGTTGCAACAGTTGCTTTTTCGACTATGCAGTTGCAGAAAAATCATAAAAACAAGAAGAAACATCGAGAAAAACCTGATCCACATGTAACTATTATGGGCCCAGTAGTTATGGCTGATGGGATAGGGCGGCAGACTGCGGAGCTCGCAAAAATGCTGGCACATGATTATAAAGTACGTATAGTTTCGAATTCAATCGTACTCGATGATGTTCCAAGAGAGGTTAAAAAAATATTAAATACTGAATATAAAGGTTTGGGTAAAGTAGTTATAGTTGAAGAAAGTCTATGGGCTCCAGATGGCAGAGCTGAGCGTATAGATAGAATGTTTGATACAGTCGCGCAAGACGATCAGATCAGATTTGCCTATTCAATGATAGAATCGAGCCGAGTTATTAATGAATGGGCGATGATGCTTAATTTGTATTTTGATGGTGTTATCGTTCCTGATCCATTTCTAGTAGAAGCCTATCGAGATTCTGGTGTGACAATTCCTATTTTCTATGTTCCTTTAGCGGTAGATTTAAAAGATTTTATAAATCGACCTCTAAAGAAGAAAAAGGAAAAGGGTCCAATGGTTTTTGCAAATCTTAGCACTGCTATTGAGCGCAAAAATCAAGCTCTTTTGATTAAAGCTTTTGCAAAAGCTTTAGGAAACAATCCGAATGCGGCTCTTGTTATTAATAGTAGATATAATGATATCACAACAAGAAATAAAATAATGGATACGCTTGCAGAATGTAAATGTTCGAATATCTTCTACAGTGATATTGTTTTAAGAAAAGATGCCTATTTAAAATTGTTCGAAAATATAGACTGTTACGTTTCATTATCGACTGGGGAAGGTTTTTCTATTCAACCTAGAGAAGCTATGGCATTAGGAATTCCGGTTATTGCTACAAACAACACTGCTCAATCTGCAATTTGTAAAACAGGTCTTGTTAGAAGTGTAAAATCTGAAATTTTACAGCCAGCACATTACTATAATCACAGATTGCCAACTGGATACCAGTTTAATTGTACTCTAGAAGATGCAACTGCCGCAATAAAAGATGTCTATCTAAACTATGATTATTATTTAAGCAAGGGCGTTGAATCTCGTAAATGGGCATCAACTTTTAGCTATTCCAACGAAAATAATATAAAATCATACCAGACTATAGTTAATCCAAAAGACGTAGTTTTAGGAAATGAAAACACTATAACCAACGATTGTATAATTACTGATTCTAAGGAATTACAAGAGAAATATCAAAGGCTCATTCTAAATCAGAAGAAAAAAAGCAAAACTAAGAAGAAAAAGTAATATTTAAGCCCAGCACTTATATTTTGAGTACATGTATTGCTGGGTTTAATGAACTTTATAAATCAGACCATCTATATTTATATATAAAAATTCCATACACCCTCTGTCTTTTATCAGATTATAAAGCTGATTATTAAACACAGGTTCTAGAAACTGTGGCATACATAGAATAGTGGTATTTTTTATTGAATAAACCTCCTGATTTCTTTTAACTTGTCCTATGCATTTCTAGATATACGACGTAGCTTTATTTCTTCAGTTCTGTATCAGCTATTTTATTAAAATTTTACCAAGCTCTCTGTTAAAATATTGAACCTCTTGACATCCTATTTAAAATTTTCCTGTTTGAGGATCTTAAATTCTCTTTAACCATGTATTTTTCTGCCATTTTAGAATTTCACTTTTAATATTTATCTTTTTTATTTTCCATAGCAGTCAACCTAAATCACTTAGGTCTCTATCAGTAGCAAAAGCCTTAAAATATATAAATAGTAGAATAATCGACGCTTCTGATAAAAAAAATATATTAGCGATGTAAAATAAAATCTTTTGTATATCTGGTATTGGATAAGGCAGGGTGGGTGGGTGGCATATCGCGTAATTTGGCTATTATTTATTGGTTTATATTTCTCCCCTCTTTCTGCAATGAATTATTGCCATTTAGTTAGTTGTAACTCACCGGATATTCAAAATGGACAGAACATTAAGGTTCTTTATACCGCTGCTTTGATTGATGATTTTTACGAAGAGAGAAAAGCTGAATATTTACGTTCTCTACAAGCTTTGCAAAGTATAAATCGAATACCCTATATTGTAGAATCCATAAAAAGTGCTTCTTTTTTTGATGAATGTGAAGTTCCAGTTTTTTACTCGAAAACAAATAATCCTCGGTTCTGCAATAAGGGTATTAATGAAGCAATCTCCATGTTAGCAGCTATAAATTTTTATAATTTCGACGAGAATGATATTATTGTTAAATTAACTGGAAGATATTTTTTTATAAACGAAAGCCTTTTTTCGGTGATTGAATTAGAAACTCAAAAGGATGCATATGTTAAGCACACTGGCATACATTCTCAACCAATTTACGAGATCGACTATTTTACCGGTTGCTTCGCCATGAGATGCAAATACCTTAAAATGTTCTTAAACGAATTAGATTTGCAGGATATGGAGAGTAAGGCAACTCCAATAGAATGGGAATTGGGAAAGTTTTTGAAAAGACACCCAGAAGTACGAGTGCATCATGTTGATATGCTACATGTGATAGCTCATGGATTTGCTAGTAGCTATAATGTCGGACCACCAAAACTATATTAATTCCAAAATACAGGGATGGATTTGAATAAGTGAATAGCCAAGATGCTCATTTTAATTGGGCCATTGTTTAACAAAAACTCGATTATATAAAAAGGTATATATTATGAACAAATTTTCCAATATATTGTTGATTTGTCTATCATTCAATCTTCTAGTTTCAGCAGATATATCTATAGTAAACGAAGAGTCATTTCTACCGAATGATAGTAAAGAGCTTTACATTGATCTCATCAAAAGAGTTGTAGCTAATACAATTTATGAAGATTCTAGTTTTCAAGGTCCATTTTCTTACGAAGTGAGAAAATCAGGAGGAGATCATCCACTTATTGCACACACAATGATAGGGATTGAGAGGTTAAATAATATACACTATTGCATGAAAGAAATTTTAGAAAATCACATTCCTGGTGATTGTGTTGAAACAGGCGTTTGGCGTGGAGGAGCAACAATATTAATGCGTGCGATTTTAAAAGTATATGGAGACACATCACGTAAAATTTGGGCAGTTGATTCATTTGAAGGACTTCCTCATCCAGATCTCTTAAATTATCCAGAAGATAGCTGGTATGATTTTTCTGAAATGTCCCAGCTTGTGGTTTCTCTAAATCAAGTACAAGACAATTTTAGGAAATATGGATTGCTTGACAGTCAGGTAGTTTTTTTGAAAGGATTGTTTAAAAATACTCTCCCAAATATGCCCGTAGAACAAATTTCACTATTGCGCTTGGATGGTGACTATTATGAATCTACAATACAAGCTCTTAGATCTCTCTATCCAAAGTTATCTATCGGAGGATACCTGATAATAGATGATTACGGATGGGTTCCACCATGTAAAAAGGCTGTCGAAGATTATAGAATCGAGCAAAGTATAAGTGATGAGATTTTACAGATAGATTCTGCTGGTATTTATTGGAAAAAAACAAAATGAAATAACTAACATCTTAGTGATTTTGATCCTATATTAGATCCAGTTGTTTTTTATAGTGCTGTAGAATTTTGAATTTTAGTATTTTTGTTAAGAATCCATTCCTTTATTTCGATTCAACAATCCAACCAATTTTCAGAAAATGTTCTATATTATCCAAAAAATATTTCGGATAAGTATTGTCAATTGGAACGATGACAGTGTGGAATGCTACCTGTCCATCGTAACATTCTTGAAGAAGTTGTGGGTTTGCTTCTAGCATTAATAAAACGTTTTCTCCGCCAGGATAATAGATGGGGCCTGTATATAACCACTTATATAGGCTGACGTCTTTGCCTCCCATACAATGAAAATGCCACCCAGCATTAGAAATTTTATGCATAGCGTATCTGTTATGAAACAACTTGATACCCCAAGGTGAATGTCGACGTAATACCCAATAAGGAGTTGCCTTTGATCCTCCATACCAGCCGGCGCGATTTTCAAGATTCATTGAGAACATAAATAAGCGCATATCTAATCCGCAAACGAGTTCAGAATCATTGATCATTTCTCTTTGGCTATCAGAGAGCCTATCAAATTGGCTTAAATATTCCTTAATTCTTAGAATAGCGTCTGCTCGAGGTATTTCATCTAAATCTGAGATAATGATCACATCAGAATCGTTGCATCCGCTGAGTCCACGGAGAATTGAATCCCTAGAATAACCCTCTCTAAACCAGTGTTTTTTTTCAGCATCTTCTTTTAGGTGAGGAAAACGAGTTAGAAGTTTTATTTCCTCTTCACCGTTAAGTTCAGGGAAGCTATCAATTACTATATGAATAATTTTAGAGTGAAACTTCTGAAACAAGTGCGCATTTTCTTGGTAATAAAGAGGCTTGGGTTTGCCAGTAAAAGATGTAGGAGATTCTACCAAAACAAAATGGTCTACTACATCATCAAGTTCTTTTAAGCGTAACTTTAACAATTCAACCTCATTAAAAAAAGTAAAGCAATCAAAGACTTCGGCATTCAGAAGTGTTGCAAGCCAAATAAAACAGAAAATCATTTTGCTATTCATGTATTTCCTTCATGTTTTGCGATACGATTAATAGCACATTCCGATCAAAAATGAATAATTTTTAAGAATTTTTGTCTGTTTTGAGGCCAGGTCGATTCATCTAATCCTATTCAGATCTGGTGTTACCCCATAAAAAACTGGACCACCTAGGATGCCAGTTTTAAGTTATTCAAGAACTCTCTAGGACTTTTCATCCCGAGGCCCTTGTGGGGTGCATTATTATTATAATCTTCAAACCAAAAAGGCAACTGTTTCATAAAGCTTCTGCATTTGATAGATCTCCAAACCAAACATAGTCTCTTTTAAACGTCTTCACAAAAGCTTCTGCTACCCCATTGCTTTGTGGGCTATAAGCTGGGGTTGTTCTAACATCAAATCTAAGATCTCTTGCTAAAGCTACAGTTTCCTTAGCTGTAAAACATTTTCTATTATCCGTTAACCACTGTACTGTATTGGGAGCCTTAGGGCTCCCAAACCTGTATTCCGTTGTTTTAATAAGCAGATACTCTACATCCTGAGCTGATATGCCTCCTGTTGATGCTAGGTAACGCATAGCCTCTCTGTCACAGGTATCCATTGAAAACACAACATTGACTGCATCGCCATTTTCACACTGGATGGTGAATGCATCTGAGCACCATCTTTTTACCGCTTTCGCGATAGAGCTTTATAGAATTTAATTTAAACTAGCGATCATATTTTCTTTCCTTTTCCATAGACGTTCCTTATTAGTTTCTATTTTCTCTCGTCTACGTTCTTTATGTTTAGGAAATGGTAGCAAGATCATACTTTCATTGCGGTGGTCTTGAGCTATACCCATAAAAAGTCGGAAGGACCGAAATATTGTATAGACACTAGATTAATTTTAGAAATTTTGTTAAGTTCACTTAGTCCGACGATGGGTATTTGAAAATACACCGATGAATGATTCGAGTATTACTTATTTGGTGGTTCCTGGGAGTTAGGTAACTTACAGCGTTGTTGGAAATTATTGGTTGATTCGATTTTAAAATGCAGAAAATGGTCCAAATATTGGCAAGCAAAAAGCTTATAAGAAGTTTATCTTCATTTGCTTTTTAGTGGTTATTTTTCTTTTTTTATATGATATCTAATAGTTTAAATTTAACAACGGAGCCAAAATGAGTTTTGTTGAAAATTATGAGCAGGACGCTAATAGATTAAAATCTAAGCGCTTCTGTAGAGAGCCTTCGTATTTTTTTTCCTGTGATGACATTGTTGCACGAAAAATGTCTAAGCGAGACTGGTTAAGTCAGTTAGCTAATTTATCCGAGGTTATGTATAAACAGGTAGATAAAACGATTCTCTGCTTGCTTGTGCTGGCAAAAAATTGCAGTAAGTTTCTTTTAGCTCGTTTGAAAATCAATAGTTTCATTTTTTGTTTTTCTCTATTAGTAATTGCGGGAGCGTTTTTTACTCCCATTTCATTGTTAGGAGTGAATCGTCTTCATCTACTTGAGAAATTAGAGCAATCTCCGCCAAAATGGATAAGAAATCAAATTGATAACGATTTAAGTCCTTCTTATGAAAGAGGAATTAGCGTCAATGAAATCAATGCGGTATATGCCGCTCAGAATCCATTTAATTATTTGGTGAAATTTACAATTGCAAATAATAAAGTATCAATTGAGTATAAACATTCAGACTGCCAAAGTAGGGCTGAAATCTTTCATAAGCAGTTATCTTTGCTTTGTTCACTTGTAAAAATGCCAGATACAGTATTTCTAATGAGTATACATGATGCGTTTAACCTAAGCTTATCTATTCCAGTTTTTGCAATGGCTCTTAAAAAACCTTATGATTTTAACATTTTGATTCCTGATTTTGATGCGATTACCGCTGGTTACCAGGTGATATCTCCCAAGAATATTGTTGCGTTCGAGATCCCTTGGAATAACAAAAAAGACTCTCTTATTTGGAGAGGTTCAACAGCTCAGGCATCTATATATGGTCATGGAGAAATTCGATTAGATAATATCTATGATTTTTCTCGTGTTTTGCTCTGCGAATATTCAAGAAAACATCCAGAAATTATCGATGCGGGTTTTACTTTTTATGCTCAAGGTGCAGAAAATATTCCTTTTTTGCAGATATATAATAAGAGCAAGATATCTTTTAGCGATCAATTGCTTTATAAATACCATATACTTGTCGATGGAAACACTTGTCCCTATTCAGCTTCAGGATGGAAATTTTTTACGAATTCCCTTATATTTAAACCTCAATCTAACAACGTGCAGTGGTACTACAGTTTTTTGCAACCCTATGAACACTATATTCCTGTAGAAAATGATTTGTCAGATTTGATGGAGAAACTTGAATGGGCTAAAGAGCATGACTATCAGGCTAGTATCATCGCAAATAATGCACGTCAATTTGCAATTTCAAATTTGACGGTCGAGGATAATATAGCCTATTGGTATCACTTGATCATGGCATATACCCTGCATCTTGTTGATTAACAAGAGTTGATTTTTTTTTCAGAAAAAAAGCATCTTAAGAAAGGATTTGTGCTTCTAGTTATATATAGGCTAAATTCGCTTTTTTGGTTATAGCGTGAAATTAGAGACGCAACTCATGAATATGATTACTGATTTAGGTAGTTTAACTCTTAAAGAAAAGCGTTCTCTGTGCTATAGGTTAACATTAACGCTGCTAAAAATGGTTGTGTTGTAAATTTGAACATGTTGAATTCGGCGCTAATAGTGTTATTTATGAGTTAAAACTGGAATTCAAGTGTTTTTATTGTAGATGAAAAGTGGCTATCGAGGAGGAAGATTCATGAATACTGATAAGGGCATGTCGCCTCGGTTTATATTTGATCTACAAATACTTCAAAATCCCGCCTTTCGAAATCGTGGTATTGGAAGATATTCCTCTTCTTTGTTTTTTGAATTTGCAAAGTGTGTAAATAACTCTCAGCTGTTTGCTTTACTCTTAAAAGAACAAAATTTTTTGGATGAGCTTTCTTTTCTTAATCCTAAACAAATTATGTATTTACCTGAAATGCCAAATTGGAAGTCAGCGCCACATCATCTTGGAGGGAATAAGGAAAATCTTGATGGTGTATCTTATAATAGTTTTGTTCAAATGTTTAAGCCGGATGTTATACATGTTTCATTTGCATTTGAAGAACCGAATTCAGGTATTGCCTTGCCTAGCGCTCGTCATATAACTGGGGGACAGATACTTTCTGCGACTCTTCATGATCTTATACCCTTGGTTTATCCTGAACAATATTTACCTAGTCGAGAGTCTAAGAGATGGTACCATAATAGATGTAGTTGGCTTAGACAGGTCGATCTCATATTTGCAATTTCAGAAGCTACAAGACAAGATGCAATTAATCTTATTGGCATAGACCCAAGAAAAATTGTCACTATTCATGGTGGCTATTCAGCTCATTTTAAACCTGTTGATGATTTGAAAAAAATTAAATCATTGCTTAAAGAACGATTTCCCTTAAATAAGAAGATGGTTCTCTATGTCGGTGGAGATGATTTCCGCAAAAATATTTATGGAGCTATTAAGGGGTTTTCCCTCGTTCCTAAAGAAGTAAGAAAGGATACAACGCTTTTTATTGTATGTGATATCTCTGAAACTAACCAAGAGATGTATAGAACAGTAGCTTTCAAGCTAGGCTTAACTGCTCAAGATATTTGCTTTACTGGCTATGTTCCAGAAAGTGACTTAATGGCATTCTATGCTGTGTGTGACTTATTTATATTCCCGTCGAAATATGAAGGATTTGGACTTCCTGTTTTAGAAGCGATGGCATGTGGAGCTGCAGTTATAGCTGGAAATAATTCTAGCCTAAAAGAAATAGTTCAACTCGAAGATGCGCTTTTTGATGCTAACTCAGACGATTCAATTGCGTTAATACTAACTAAAGCTCTTTCCAATCCAAATTACTTACAAATGCTCAGAGAGCATGGAATAGAAAGATCCAAAGACTATTCATGGGAAAATTCTGCAAAAATTATGGTTGATACATACCACGAATCTTTAAGTCAGAAACAATCAAAGAATATACAAGTAGCGCTGAATGGATGTACTTCAAGGAAAAAAAAACTAGCTATTTTGACCCCTTTACCCCCAGTTGCTTCAGGTATAGCTGATTATAGTCTTAACTTTATTCCGTATTTGGAGCGTTATTTTGAGATAGATCTTTACATTGATGGTTCTGAGTATGATGATAATGGTCAACTAGCGACATGCAATGTTTATAATGCAAGAGAATTTCCTTCTGTTGCATCTTCATACGATGCAATTCTATACGAGATTGGTAATTCGGCTTATCATTATTTTATGATTCCTTACCTCTTTCATTTTGAAGGCATTGTTTCTCTTCATGATGCATTCTTAGGAAATCTTTTTTATTCAACGTCTCGAAGTAAGAGAGATTTTTTACAACAAATTTTAAAGTCTCATAATTCACAATTAATAAGAAAACGTTTAAGCCATAGCACTTCGGATGAGGAATTTCATAAAATATTGGTTGATTTGCCTTGTTCTAAACCTGTTCTTGATAGAGCTATTGGGATAATTTCTCATACAAGCTATAACCTTAAAATTGCTGAAAGTTTTTATCCAAAAGGCTGGAATGCTCCTTATAGAGTGATACCTCAAATAACAAAGATCAATTTGCAAAGAACACTCGAGCAATATCGTGAATCACGAACTGAGCTTGGATTAGAACAAGATGCTTTTGTAATTGCAACATTTGGACATATTGCCTCATATAAAATGGGAATTCTTTTGCTCGACGCCGTTATTAATTCAGGATTAATTAAGCTTTCAAATGTACGGCTCATTTATGTTGGTAAGTTAAACTCAGAAAAATATGCCTTAGAATTAGAGTCTTTAGCTAAAAAATATTTCTCAACCAATAAAATCTTTATTACAGAATACGTAAGTTCAGAGAAATATAAAAAATATCTTCACGCAACAGATATTGCTGTTCAACTTAGAAAGAACAGTAGAGGAGGAACTCCAAAAGGAGTGATGGACTGTCTTACCCATGGAGTACCCGTAATTGTGAATAATGATGCCAGCTATAAGGACTACCCTGACGATGTTGTTATAAAGCTCAGTTCTGATCCATC
>Ga0247841_10003793_pt1 | contig 27211 bp, 33 predicted proteins | sample LaCruzMarch2015__2_FD_192410 | JGI IMG/M metagenome (GOLD analysis project Ga0247841, IMG submission 192410) | Freshwater microbial communities from meromictic Lake La Cruz, Castile-La Mancha, Spain - LaCruzMarch2015_18m | ecosystem: Environmental > Aquatic > Freshwater > Lake | place: Spain... | reverse complement strand
TAAATATGTTATTTTGTGCTATATTATCGTTTAAAACATTTACCTGGTCTTGCAGTTCTTCCTGGATGTGTTGTAGGTCTTTGATTTGCGAGAGATATTTCTGGTCGTTGCTTGTTACTATTTTATTATACTGGTCTTTAAACCATTGTGTTATATTTAATTTCATTCTACCACCTTTTAAATGTAGTTTGGATATTTGTTAATGATGCCGCAGAGCTTGTTCCGTCTGCTACAGAGGTACTAGTTATTTTTACTACACATCCATTGGTTTTTTCCCCAGCAGTTAAAGTGTGCATCCATTTAATTGTAGATGTACAATAACTACTTCTTGCAGCGTCTGAACCACTATACTCATTAGCACATCTGTGTATTACTTTTGAAGCCATACTATCCCCATAAGCACCACCAACTTCTTTAGTTGCAATTGCTAAGGTTGTTTGGCCATAATCGTTGGCATCATTATTAGAAAATGCATAACTTTGCTGGGTAATTTCTATAATTATATATGTGCTATTAGTTAAACTATCAATCGTTGAGGTTTCGTAATAATCGGTATCTGTTCCAGTTCCTGACTGAGTGGTATCAAAACCATCTCCTATATATACAATATAGCCGTCAATTCTATTTACTTCAGATGAAAATAAAACATCTCCATCAACTTTTGGGAATGTGCCTTCTGCTGTCATTTTTCATTCATCTCCTTTATTCTAAATCCACTGCCCAACCTAATATTTTTGGGGTTGTCGTTCCATCGTTTGTTGAAATATTTGCCTTTACTATTAATTGTGTTCCGTTTGCACTTGTAATCGCTGTCCACTCGTTTATTGGTACATCTTCTGTATAGTTTGAACCGTTATCAATACTTACATCTGCTGTTATTGTATCTGAACCTGTTAATGTTTCATACATTAATGGGGTTACAAAACATTTGGTCATTCCTGTTGGAACTGTTACTACTGCTGATTGGACTATTGAATCATAATAATCATCACCAACACATTTTATATTATCAATAAGCCAAGTTCCTGCGTCTCCATAATTTGAATAATAATATCTAAAAGTTAATGCTAGTGTTCCTGTGTATGAAGATACATCTATAGAACGAGTAGTCCAAGAAACCCCTCCGTTTGTATCTTGGTCTCTTGCTAATGTTGAATCAATATATACTCTTGCTTTTACCCCACTCCCATCAGGGTTGGAATAAAGTTCATCAAAATATAATGTATTTATATCTGTAAAATCCACATTTCTAGTTATCTGCCCATATTTTCCTCCAGTTCCTGGAGCTCCAGAACAACTTAATTTATAACTATAAGTTCCTTCTGTTTTAGTAGTTGCATCTTGGGCACCAGCAAAATCACCAGCTGTTTCAGAATATGTCCAACCAGTAACCGTTTCAAATCCTGGCTCTCCAACAGGATTAGGAACTATATATTGATTACACTTATAATAAGAAGTATCAAATATTCCGGTAGTTGTTCCAGTATCAACCGTATTATTCTGCCCTGTTGAGTCCAAAAACTTATCAATAAGCTTCTGTGAGCTTCCTGCAAGAACTCCTGAATTTGTAGCACTAACATCATTGATGGCTTTCTCGTTGTGTAGTTTTACTGCATCGTTCCAGTTATAGTTGAACTTTGCACTCTCTGCAATATCGCCGGGGGCGAATACGGATATAATTGTCATTCTTTATCACCTAGTCTTTTAGTATAATGTTCTGTTAGAAATTTACTCAAATCCCCACCGCCTGCTGGCTTGGATTTCCAGTATATACAAAACTCCTTTAATAGGTTTGCATCATTGAACCTCAAGGCAAACTCTAGGAATTGCTGGGAGTAGTTTACTTCCATCTTATTTAATATTATTGTTGCTTCTTCTTTTGTTAACATACTCTATCTCCTTGTCAATCTTTTCTTTACAATGTACGAGAACTCGTCTGTATCAGATTTACTCATACTTGTTATTTTAAATATACTCTCTGCCTTTGCTGTTGCATCGGTGTTGAATGTGCCTATCCCAGTAATATTAAACCCATTAGCGTCTGTGCTATTCAAATAACACTTCTCGGTAATTTCAAACTTGGTTTCGTCAACGCTTGGATAACCACTCTCATAGTTTTTATAATAGTCTCCAGAGCTTGATAGTTTAAAATCGTCAATCACAATATCGCCAGCACTTGTAGTATCGCTTGTTGCCGTAAATGTGAGTTTAACTCCTAGAGAATCGCAAGCATTCAAGGTTACAGTCCCTACTTGTGTGCCTGTTGTGGTTGTAAAGTATATAAGGTTCCAACCAACTGCTAAGTCTGCGTTGTCATAAACAAACTTATAATAATTTGTATTATAATCGTTACCGTATCTAACTTCCAATGCCGAGCTTGTTGCTAGCTTTGCAAGTGCTGCTGCGTCAATTATATAAACCCAACCATATATTGTCTTGCTTGTAAAATCCAGGCTTGGCTCGGTTTCTTTATACCAAATTACATTATCAGCTGTTGCTGCATTTTTAGTTAAGTTAAGTGAGTAGCTTCCTTGTTTATAGGTTGTTGAGTTAGTAGTAATTGCTCCATCAGTGCCGGCTGTCCAACCAGTTGTTGCTTCGCAAGCATCTACAGTTTCTGTGGAATTGATGGGTATTGGAAAGGTAATTGCATTATCTGCTACTGCCACGGTTGCTTGGTTTATTCCAACCTGAAACCTGCTTGAGGCAGTATATGCAGGAGAAATCCCAGCTGTTCTGTTAAGTGCAATCTTAATTCCGTTATCTACTATCATTTTCTATCACTCTTAGTTTAATATTATTACATTTCTCGCAAGCCACCCATACCTTCTTGCCTTTGAGGGTTTTAAATTCTTTTATAACTTTATGATATGTGTCTTCTTTACACATTATACAATATTCACTCATTTGGTATACCTGATTATTAATTTTGTAATAGTCCCTGTTGCTCCTGAATTTGTTATCTTCCAGTTGATTCCGTACTTGTTCGTGCCAGTTATTGAAACTGCCGAACTTGTTTGGGAAGTTGTTGTACCAGTAGTTGGAATAGTAGTATAAGTTATTGCTGAGTTATTATATTCACCAATTTGATAAACCAGCCCATCTATTGCCGTGCCTTCGATTACGAACTGCACAGTTTTAAATGAGTTATCTGCACCAAAAACATCTACTAATATTGATTTAGATACCGCAATTTCTCCGCTTGCTACTTCTAAACTCATAGTAGTAGTGTTCCAATCTGCGGTAGTGCTTGCATCTTTGAACTCGTCATCATAGAATAATTCGACATAGTTTAATTCTGTGTCTAAGTATTCTGTATCCGTGTACATCGCTCCACCGCCTAGAGTAGAAGTGCCTAAAACACCATATACTGGGTGCCCCAATATGAATGGCGTGCTACTTGAATCGTAGAAAGTTCCAGTGTCTAACACCCCCATTGTTGGGCGGTCAAATATCAAAGTATCGCCTGTGAGATAAGTGTGGTCTGTTTTAATGTATCTGTTTTCGTATATCAAATTGTCTGAGTATTGTTTGATTGTAATTAACGAACTGAAATCGTCCTTCCCTTCGTTCTCGAGCTGTCTGATTCTCTTGACAACATTATACATATAATCGCTTTCTTGGAGTATGTCGGTTGTAACGCTTATCTCGTCGAAGTTATATGGGAAAGCTTTCTTGACTCTTGTAATTTTATAAAGCCCTGTTTTATTATTAGGTCTGTCTACTATGTTAATTCCTTGGTTGATATTAAGGTCTGAAACATTAACTACTTTTAGTGTACAAGTTTGTATTGGGTCTTTGTGGTCTTGTAAATATTGGTTAGCATATACTTCTGCATCTGCAACGTTCTTAATTTCGTCTTTTGTGAGCTTACAGTCCTTTACCCCGTATAATGCAATGCTTGCATCGTCACTTACAAGTACCGGTGTTGGTCGCATATAAGTGTACTGTACAATTACATAATCGCTAGCACCAGGAGTGTATGTTGTTGTATTCCAAATAACTTGTTTCTTGGTTTTGTCAATGTATGCTTCATAAGTAAGTGTGCTGTTTTGTACACCGATTGTCCGTTCGGTTGTTGGTGGGTCAGATGCATCACATAAGACTCTGACACTGATGGGTTCATAGTTAAGTTGTATTGAGCTTGTCGTGTATCCAGACGCAGTGCCTATTCTTCCGTTCTCGAAAGTCTGTACTTCTTGGATTGCACCTTCTAGTAAAATTGTGTTATAAATATTAGACTCGTCTGTGTTCCAAACAGGAGTGACTGCGATGTTCTCGTTGTCAATGATTGTTGTTGAGTTTACATTCTCTCCGATTGGATGGAAGTGTACCTTGTCATCATCAGCATCGTAATAGAACATCCAGCCTAAAAGCTCTGAAAGAAATTTACATTTATCATAAACTGTGTCAGCTTTACATATTAGTTTTTCAATTATATATTCTGTTCCCGAGTCTGTCACGCTTGTAGAGTCTGCAGTTAGTGTAGTGTATGAATTAATAAGGTCAATAAATATTTCTGAAACCTTGCCCGCGCTTGGGTCGATATCTTTATCATAAGAATAAGTAACCGTTCGCTTGGTTGTTTCATAGAGCTTGTCAGCACACACTAAATTTAATTTTCCATAAACTAGAGAAAAGGTTTTAATATACCCTTTAAAAACAATATCTTCTGTCGAGGTTAGTATGCCTCTTGTGATTTCTATTGGTAAATATGTAAGACTATCATCATAAATATTAAGTAATGTTTGAACCGACCTGGAAAGTATAACGTCCATTATCTTTATTTTATCATTAGACTCTGCAACATCGATTGCCCAGCTATTCAAACAGCTAGTTACATCTATACTATTAATTGTGACTTTTGTCAGCGTCGGCAAACCTAGAGTCAGATTACATCACCTATTACCAGTTGTAAAGTATAAGGAAGATAATCAACCTTGCCTTCTTCTCTTATAGTCCTTAGTGTAGCAACTACCCCTTTTGTTTGTATAAAGTGTGATTGATACGGGCTTGTTGCCCCGGTTAGAACATCACAGGTTTCTGATTCGTATTCACTATTAAATGTTATAGAATCTGCATTGCCTGCACACAAGGATTCAAGCCATTGCTTCTGTTGTTTAATTGTAGTTATGGTTCCTGAGCTAGTTCTAGTGCTTGGTGCCAGACCTAATACCCCTGTTACTGTTATCGTCTTTACTGCCCCATCAAAATTAAATACATATCCTCCCATTGGGCCAGAACCATATATTGGTATCTTGTCTGGGTTTTGAGTAACCACGGATTCTACTGACTGTACCTCTCCTGCGAGGAATGTAAATGTGATTCCGTTTACTATTAAATTAACATCACTGTCTATATCTTCAAATGCCATCTTGCACCAGCCCCTGACCCAGTACCACCACTGGTATTTGTGTTGCCTATTACTTCTACATTATTATTTCCTAATAACCGTTGATATCCTACATACGCTGTTGCTGCGGTTTCTTCTGCCCAATTGCTTGGTGCTCTATTTTTGGTGCCGCTATTTACCTCTACTTTTATACTGTTAATTGTATTTGCTGCTTCAGTTAACTTTTTTATAAAACCTTCTACTGGCGATATTATACCGTCTTTAAAACCAGTGGATATTCCTGATGCTAGACTAGGCAACCCGGTTTTTTCATCAATAAATGTACTACCAACCTTTCCTATTAAGCTCATTACTGAACTTACAGTATCTGTGCCTATCTGTTCAATCTTCGTAGTATCTAATGCCAACGTATCTTTATTTAATGTTCCTTCTATTTTAGTCAAGGCATTATTCATCCCAGTAAGAGTATACCCATTAATTTCCGCAAGTGCTTCTGTAATAAGTGAATTCGCATCATCAGTAACTAAATTGCCTGTCGCTTTTATAGTGTTTCCTATTGTGGTAAATATACCGCCTAACCAATCTGGCAAAACCGCACCTAAGTCTACAAAAAAACCACCTAATGATTGAAATACTACATTTGCAGTGGCAACCATACTACGCAAAATTGCCTCCGTAAGAAAAGAAGTTAACCCTGAAAGCATAGCATTTAATCCAATTCCTGCGGCTAATGCCATACTTGTAAAGTCTCCAGCAACTGCTGCTTGTCCCATTGTTCTTTGTGCTCGTCTAATAACGTCTTCAAATGGTTTCATCATTACCCTAATCATGGCCATTATAGGCCTTAATATTTGTAAAATAGGCACTAATAAAAACATCATTGCTTGCATAACCGGCACAAATATTATACCCAACATCTTTGATATTGCACTTATTGCAGACATTACTGGCTTGAACGCCCAGGACATGTCTTTCATAATCTGCATAATGATAGTTACTGCTGCTGCAATACCTGCTGCCGCTGGAGCGAAATTAACGCCAGCCATAAACTTACCAAATACACTAGACCCGCCAGCACCTTTATTAGACTTGCTAGTTGGATTAGATGTTTCGGTTGTTCTCCCACCCTTCCCACCAGAACTACCTCTATCTAAGTTGCCACCTAATCCATCGGCTGAGAGGATTGGTATGATTTTAAGTATTACTGTCTGGTCTGTCATGTTAGAAAACCTTGCCTATGTATTTTGCAATCTCTGCATATTCTAAATATTTCTTGTATGGTAACCACTTAACCTGTTCTGTGGTTAAATGATATACATTACATATCCTTGCTGTGTCTATTTTACTCGCTAAACCCAGTGTGTCCTTTACTGGTAAACCGTCAATAAAATGGTGTTTTAGTTTTTTTTTAAAATCTCTAAGCCTTCAACATCTATCTGGTTTATCTCTGCGATTGCAGGTAGTAAGGTATCGATAATCTTTGGGTCTACCATCTTATATTCTTCTACTCTCGATTTTAAGATTCTATCAGTAACCCCTAGTGTATCTAAGATATCCTGTGTAAAGAACGGTGCCTTTGCCACACCTAAAATAAATGTGTACTTCTTTAAAGTTCCACCCTTAATCTTCTTTGACTCCCCGCCCTGTGCAGAGTATTCTATTTCAACACACTCGTTAGTGATAATCTCACGGTCTTCATTGTTGTATTCTCTAATGAATACCTCGGTTTGTTTATTGTCCTTGTCTTCTAATGTTATACTTTTCATGTCTTACTCTCCTTTTATATTTATACTGTTTCAGCTACTGAAATCCATTGTAGCTTAAGTGTTATATCTTCCTTAACTGGGCTATTCAATTGTTGTGCTAAGTTGTATGACTCGATTGGTGCAAGTGTTCCTAGTATTATTACATTGCTTGACCCTCTTGTAAGTGTGATTTCTACAGTTGCATTCTCTGTTGGTGCGGTTACTGAACTAACACCATCGCTACCTAGCGTTTTGGTATAGAACGAATCATCAACATACGCCGTTGAAAATTTCATTGTAATATCCAATGCCCCCTTGGTTGCAGCGGCAATTTCTCTAGCACTACCTCTTAAGTAGGTATAGTTATTATTAATAGAAATATCAAAGCTTTCTACAATATTAACAATTGCTGTGGCGTTTGGTAACTCGAATACCGCACCTACAAACGTGTATGGGCCAACTGCCGAAGCTGCAATTTTTGAAGTTAATGTTGCATCAAAACTGCCATGTGCTGCAGTCAGCTTTGCTGAACAATTAAGTGGTTCGTTTATTGCTGCTTTCAAGGTTACCGAATCGTAACAGCATCCTGTAAACCAGTTCTCTCTGTCAACATTGACATTGTCAAGTTCGTTACCGATTGATATTGAATCAACTGCATCATCATCAACATATGTTTTTGTTGTTGTCCCTGAAACTGCACCTAGTACATGTTCCATAAATGCAAAATCTGTTACATCCCAGTCTATTGATAAATCATAACTCCTCTCTCCTGGAGCGAATGCTCTAATCCTTCTACCGCTTGCAGAAGTATTAGCAAAGCCTCTACGCTCGTTAAGACTATTCTTCACATCCGCTGAGAAGTTGTTAACTATCCCAAAGTTCTTGTCTAGTGTTCCTGCTGTTTTAAATGTTGTTTCTGCTCCATATATTAAATATGAATGCACCCCCGCAGTTATCGGGGTTGAATTTGCTGTCACGGTTTATCTATCTCCTTTAGTTTATTTCATAATTGTTTCTACTTGAAACATCTATACTTATTTTATATATCTTTCCTTTGCCTTTATCAGTATCTAATAATTCCACAGCCCTCATATTCTGCGGTTTTATATAACTACAATAGTATAAGTTTGTCTGTGCTGTAATGATTGCCTGTCTCAGAGCGTCCATTCTCTGCTTAACTTTCTTTCTACCGTGTGGTGCTGAGCCACTATCATCTGCGTATTCATATAAGCTTACATCAATACCAAAATCGGTTACATTAACATTGCCAAACCCACCAGTGTCTGTTGACCAGGTATATACTTCAAACCCACATCTCGGAAACGAGCTAATTGTCAGGTTTGGTCTAGGGTAATCAGGGAATATATGGTCTGTTGTTCCTGAATCATAAATAGTAGCAATAGAATTAGTGCCTACTGCTCCAGAGGTTATAGTTATAGTCCCTGCGTCTAAGTCCATTGTATAATTTGTACCTAGCTTAAGAACTAAAGCTGTGCTGGAATTAGTAACACTTCTAATGTTTTTCAAAGAAGTGCTTAAGGTTATAGTCTGCGGTAAGGCAGTTATAACTGTAGTATCAGTTGCTGTGGTTACACCTCTCTCAGTAATGGTATAAATATCACTACTTCTAAGGAAGTTTAAAAACTCGTTTTCTATGTTTACTATGCTTAAATAAGCCATATTATTCGCCTCTTGGCATAACCACGTTCCCTTGCTCCGTTTTCCCCCCTCTTGGAAGTAAATGCGGGGTTCTATCGATTTCTCGACTACCCTTCAGAATCCCGCAGAGGTAAGACAAGGAAGGAGTATAATATAAGTGGGTATTATGTTATTTATAAACAGACATTATTCTTTAATGTACATCTTAACAACCCCTGGCTGTTGTAGGGCTTTTGCTATAATTAGAGTTATTTCTTCGTTAAGTGTTTGCGTCATAAACTTTTGTGGTCTTACACCCTGTTTCTTGATATGTTGAAATACCATATACCAGGCATTCTCATTACCAAGTTTGTCTTTGCACCATCTCTTAAGCTTGTCGGTATCATCACTCACAAATGGTATGTTCCCGCGCTCTAGGTAAATAGCATAATGCTCGCCAAGTATTTCTAAAACAGGTGTGCCTTCAGATGTTATCTGTGGCGCAAGCGAGGCTATTAAATCCATATCATACTGTGGTGCCCTTCTGGCAATCTCTCTGACTAGGTCGTGTTGCATGTGTTTGAATAACAAGGCATAGTCAATATCAATTTTAAAATTCATAATCTAAATAGGTTGGCATCTTGAAATACACAAACCCCCCCAACATATCTTTTGATAACATTCTTAACTCTATAGTCAATACTTTGATAGGTTATCTTGTCATCTAAATTAATAGTCTGGGTTGACTTGCACATAATATAAGCATTACCGCCTCTGATATTACCTTCTTTATCATAAATCCAGTCATCAGAATATACTGTGAAATATACATTAATGCTTTCTGCTGTGCCTTCTGTTAGGGTCTCGTCGCCATAGCTATTAGAAGTAGTTTTTGTAACTGGCGTTCTTACAACGGTTGTGCCTATATAATTAATGCTTGTTGCAAAGTTATTAACTGTGTTAATTATTTGTGTACTATAAGGCATATCTATCACCCAAAGTATACATATCTTCCAACACATTTTTGTTGTAGCTTGTCTGTATCTAAATATAATCTTGCAATTGTGCCTTCTATATTAATATACTGTTGACCAACAGTACCTGTAAAGTTAGGAACTGTAAAAGAACTTAATTGGTCATAAGTTCCACCCATTTGCTGTACTAATGATTTCAGTGCTGCAATATTTGCTGTTAATCTTTTAACTTCCCTAGGTATATCAAATGTAGCGTGTTTCTTTTCTGGCAGTACACCGTAATGATACACTATGTCTATGTTCTGTGGTTCGGTTGCAGTAAAATAGCTTTGTGTACCACCAACGGATAGCTTAATTATGCCTTCTGTTTGATATAAATAATAGTCTGTAGTTGCTAGTGCTGTGCCGTCTACTGTTATGCTTTCAATATGTACTACTGGAAAGTTCTTTAAATATAAATATGATTTGTCGTCCCCATCGTATGTTTCTGTAACCTTATTAAGGTATGTAATTATATACTTAGACGTATTGTCTGGGTTTGTAGCCCAAGCTGGGGATACTGTTATAACTGTATCCGTGTTATCTGTAATCTCTCGTGCTTGCCCTATGCCTGTTCCTGCATAGATATATACACAACTGCCAATAAGATTGTCTATTACGAATGCTCCAGCGGTGTTTGTGATAGACGATGCTGCACCAGATGTTGCCGTGCCTGTAGCATCTACTGAATAAAAAGTAGTATTTGTAATTCTGTCTACTTCTTGTTCCGCGTCTTTGATGTTTTCAGTAACATCTGTACTAGATATTGCCGCGCTAGAAATTCCTGCTGCACGATAAACATCGCTAGCTGTAACATACATATCTAATCTTACTTCTTAAATTTTTTATCTTCTATCTTTTCTTCTTTCTCGATTGCTTCGGCCTTTGCTTCTGCCATCTTCTTTGCTTGTGATTCAGGAGCCCACATTGGTCTCTGTAACGAATCTCTGCCTATAATAACCATCTTTTCTTCTGCTTGCATATTTTATTACCTCTATTTTTCTTTTAATCTTCTCCGGTACACCCCTCGGGTTTCCATATATTTAAGTGTCGCTTGTCTTTACGGCACATGTCTGGTCTGGTTTCCCAAATCTTACATAAATTGTCTTCGCCAAGATGTTGGCACCTACAAGGCACTATTTCTCTGTCGGTTTGTCGGTTTATTCTTTCGAACACTACACCTCTATCATTGAAATAATCCATGTCGCTTTGTGTGTAAATCTGGTGGGGAACTATAAATACTAGGTATTTACAACACCTGCCACACTTTGCACACTCACCCATTTAAACGCCCCAACAAAATCCTGACCAAATTTTAGTTCCTGTTGCACCGTTGGATGCAGTTATAACATTTGTACTTGTTGAACAAGTGCCAGTTAATACTGTCCCGCCAGTTGACATTAACCAAAAACCCTGAACAATTGTTAAGTCAGTTACTGTGATATAGTCTGTTGCATTTGTTGTAGTTGCTTCGATAAATACCATTTTTTCTCCGTGGTTTGGCAACCATTCCTTAAATGTCTCTGATGTTGCTTCTGCTGATGTCATGTTTAATACCCCCAAACAATACCTGACCAAATCTTAGTGCCTGTTGCACCATTGGAAAGAGTTAATACATTTGTTGCAAATGTCCCAGCTAATACTGTTGCATTTGTAGTGCTTGTAATTCTAAAACCTTCTATATAATTTAGTGGAGTTACTGTAACATAATCTGTTGCGTTTGTTGTTGTAAAATTAACAAAAATAAACTTTTTACCTGAATTAGGTAATAATTGTTTAAATGTTTCTAATGTACATTCTACTGTTGTCATATTTATACCCCCCAAATTATACCAGTTATTGGTGTTACTGTACTACCTGCTGCAAGGGTTAATACCTTTGTTGCAAATGTTCCTGTAGCTAATGCTGAACCATCGGTCATCTGCAAATAATATCCTTTTATGGTAGTTAGGTCATTAACTGTTATATAGTCTGTATCATTAACTGGTGTACATGATACATATATCATTTTATACCCACAATTAGGGGTAAGTTGTTTAAATGTTTCTGATGTCGCTTCTGCTGATGTCATAATTTATCCCCCCTATGTGTAAACTATAAGTCCACTACATGCTGTTGCTGTTGCAGATGTTAGTGTAATTACGTTTCCTGAAATTGTATATGGTTCTGCTGCACCCGTTGCATCTACTGTAATCTTAGTTGCTGTAGATATTGTTTTTGCGTTTGTGCATGTCCATGTATCGTTCTGTGCAGCCTTTGCGCCTGCTTCGATATATCCTATTTTCTTTCCCGCACTATTAACTCCCCCAATTGGGCAAAGTCTTGATATTGCGTAACTTGTTGTTGTCATTATTATCACTCCGTTTAATTAAACCCGTAGGTTTAGAGAGACTAAGTCCCTCTAATTAAATCTACTTACATGCTGTAATTGAAGCATTGAATGCTGTTGCTCTACAGATTAAGGTTTCGTATTCCTTTAACATAAACTTTCTTGAATCGTTAGTCTTTGCTAATTCTTCATAAGTCATATCTTGTAATACTCTAACTTCCCAAACTGTAGGGTCAAGTAAATACATTGCCTTTGAACCTGTTGTTGTACTTAAGAATCTGCTTGGTATTAACATTAATTGTCCAGCCATTGTATTGAACTTTAATGCAGTGAAACCGTATTCTGTCTCAACTTGTGTTGCTAAATAACCGATTCTTTCGTTTACTAACTTAAGAACATCGTTATATGTTGAAGTATCACATATTGCGATTGTTGGGAATCCACCGTCATCAAATGCGTATGATGCAGCTAAGTCAATATCTGAAAGGTCAATATATGTTGTTCCTTTAGCTACTGTATTAGTTGTGCTCATTAATGCGATTATACCATCAAATTCTGTGGTATTAGGGTCACCTGTAACACCGGATGTTGTTGCATTACCGTTGATTAAAAGGTTCTCTTCAAGTTCTTTTAATTCTCTTGTTTTTACTAAAACTTCTAATTGCATAGAGTTTGGTGCTGCTGCTGAACCGAATGGGTTAACCCCAGCTGTACCTGGTCCTGTTTGAGTTATACCATCTAATGTATAGCCTGGTGTTGCTGCAAATGAAGGTCCTGTAATTCTACCTACACTATATAAAAATTTAATTGCTGTTGACATTCTGTCGTATGTCGTGTTTGTTTCTGGTAAAGCCGCGTCTTCGAAAGCAGTATATGCTCCACCCTTTGCTGTAATAACATTGAAGTCAGCATACATACCGTTATTTGTAACTCTTGGTAATATTGTTACTAATGGTGTTTGCTTTCTTGTTCTATCAACTATTCTTGGGTCTACAAACACTGGTATTAATGCGTAACCAGCAGTACCTGCCCCACCTGATGTTGTGCTTAATGCTTTTAACATAGGATTAGATTCTGTTACTCCTTTACCGGATAATTCTGCGTCTATTTTATTACCTTTTAATCCCATTGGGTCGTAATAAGTGAAGTTGTTTGGTAAGTTACCAAATGATAGTCTGTATGATGCTTCTGCATCTACGTTACTTGCGTTTCCACAATATGCCATATTTATTCACCTTTTATTTTATTAAGCTTATAGCTCCTTTTATTTCTTTTATATCAGTCATTTCTGGCATTTCTGTTGATATGCCTTTTATAACTGGCTTAGATTCTAATTTTTCAATCTTCTCTTCTAATGCTTTCATTTTAGCATCCATTGATTCTTGCTTTGCCTTAAGTTCAACATTCTCTTTTAATAGACCGTCATTCTTCTCTGTTATTTCTGAAAGGAATGCTTTTACATCTATTTTAGTATCTTGTTCAACTACTGTTTCTGCTTTTACCACTGGTGTTTCAACATCTGCAATAGGAGATTCAGTTTGAATATTATTTGTTTTTTCCATTATTTCACCCTCTATATTTTCTATTACCTCAGTTACTGAAGTAATATCTGCCAGAACAGATTTCATCACTGGTACGAAATTTGCTTCTGGGTTTACTGGTGAACCAGTAAGTGTAATGTTTACTAATTTTAACTTGTTTATGTATGAAGTCATTAATCCGTTTACTCTCTGGGTTATTGATTCTACAGGATAAAATGCCACACTAAATGAATGTAAGAACCCTTTTAATATTGACCCCCAAACATTATTGAATCTTGGTGAGTCAGAATTAAGTTCTGCCTTTACTTTAACCCCTTTTTCGTCCATCCAAGCGTCTATTACTTTAGCAACCGGGATAGTCGATGCTGGTTTTCTTCGTTGTTTTCCATCTTCATAGAAAACTTCGTGTTCTAAATCAAAGGTAATTGGTACTTCTCTATTAATTATCTGTTGTAACATATCCTCTTGTGCAGACTTGGTTACTACATCATTAGATAAGTCTTGAGAGGTTGTAGATATATAACCTTCAATTATATACTTCTTTTCCCCTTTGGTAATTATCCCTATAGGTTCAAACTCTGAAATATAAAAATATTCTTTATCGTTCATACTGTCACTATTAAAATATATATTGTTGTCCTTATGTTATTTATAAATAGATATTAATCACATTGTAAATGCCACAACACTTCTACAATTATAATGCCCTGGTGGGCTCTGTATTTTCTGTCCAGCACTGTCAATGAATGGTTCAGTAATTGGTATTGCATTGTTTGGTCCATACTTTGAGCTCATATATAAGCAATAGCCGGTTGTTCTGTCATCTATAATAGACAACCAATACTTCTTAACTACTAACCCGCTAGCAATTGCGGCAGTCATTGCTCCAATATTATAAGCTCTAGTCGTTTCTGTAACTGCAATTGTTCGTGACCTTTGTATTGATTTATCTAATACTTTGGTTAGTTCTTTGTTTAAGTCTTCTGTACTAGACCCTGAAAAATTATGGAGCTTGACTGTCTTTCTAATATCTTCTGCAAGGTCGTTTGTCATATCTCTGATGCACTCTAAGGAAAATCGCTTGAGCTCATCGATAGTATTTGTTGGTAATCCAATGATATTAGTATCAGCAATCTTTTCTACAGATTGTACCCCAAGGTCATAGTTAAAGGAAATATCCCGCATTATGCCCTCTATTACATACTTGGGTATTATAATGTTCTTTATTAAGAACTCAGTATACTCTGCATCTCTATTGTTCATATTTCCCACTTAACAACTCTTCTTTTAGGTTTTCAAAATAATCTGTTATAAGTGTTTCATATTCATTACTGACTTCCACTGGTGATACTTCTGACTTGGTTTTAGGGGCAGCCTGTTCCATTTTGGATAAACGAGTATAATAGTCAGGTATTTCTTCCAAGTGCGCGATTGCTATCATTGCCGTTTCTTTCTTGTCGCCGTGTGTTAGGTTTGTATGTTCCAACTCTACTTTCATTCCCATTTTGAACTGTTCTAAGTCGCCAGTAAAGTGCATGTCTTCAGCTAATTTTTCTAGTTCTTCTTCAGAAATGGCTTTCATATTTGGCGTCTTTGAAGTCCTGACCTTATGGAACTTTGCATCTCTTGGATTGTTTGTGTCAAAGGACTTGTCATTATTCTGGTCTTGGTTCACCTTGTCAGTAGTAGATTGCATATCCGACTTTGGCAGTTTCTTTATCTTGTCTCCTACCGCAATCTTCTTCTCAGGGGAAGTATAATCATTACTCAATCCTGGTAATCCGTTCTGGCCCATTTGACTAGATAACATATCCCCATCAGCGATTGGGTCTCTGCCTTCGCATTCTCTTACTTCGTTTACTGTTAAATAATTAAGTTTCAAAGTTAGAAGCTCTGCTTGTCTGTAATCTTCTTCTATATCATAGTTATCATATACAAACTCAACCTCGTTATCTGGGTCAAGCTCTGGGATAATCTCGTTATTCCAAACATATTGTAGTTTGATTAAGTAAGGCTTTATTGCCTTCTTCTTTAATATTCTTGAAGACTCGTTAGATGTTGCTCTATTTGAGTTTTCGGTATCGCCCATTTCATCTGGGCCTATACCAAATACCTGCCACACTATTCTTTGGAACCATCTTTGTTGTTCTAATATTTGCATATCCGAACTTGGGATAATCCAAGGAGTGAACTTTGCTTCCCCGCCAACTATCGGTATTGAAAAGTTCTTCTTTCGATATTTATCAAACTCATCTGTCTCAAAAATCCTGTCGGACATTCTGCTTCTGAATGTGTCTATTTGTTTTTGGTTAGCATTAACAATACTGATAATTCCTTGTGGAACATTGTTGTTAATGTAGAAATCTAAATGGTATCTCCCGCCATATATAAGAGTTAAAATAATTTCTGCAAGTAACTGTATATTGCTTCTACCATATATACTATCTGACCTATGGTTCATTTGTACATATATAAGTTCTCTCTTACCAAATGGTACAGGAAGACTGCCAGGCGTCCATCCGTATTGGAAGTATGCCGCTTTATCGGTATATAATTGTGTATATATTTTTTGTGCATAGTTGGTGCTATCTAACCTATTCTCGTTTTGATTAAATATTTTATCATTGAACTGTGGAAACATATCAATGAACTCGTCTCTGTCGCCAATATACCCATGCACATTAGGGTTCTTTAAAACTGTTGCACCGTCTCTTGCAATAAGTTGTTTAAGTTGTTTCTTTTCGTGCTTATCAAATACCTTTTCTATAACCCCTGAATCTAGTTCTAAAACATCTCTTACTAACGCTCTTTGTATGTCTCTGAAACTTTCAAAGTTATTATTAGGGTTATTAAAGAAGGTCTTTATTGTGCTTATCTTTTTCTTTATTCTATCATCTAATTCTATTCCTGCTTTGGGTTTGATGTCCCAGTCGATACCATTGATTCTATCACAGATGGTATTAACCACCCCAAGCACATATGGCGAGTTAGATAGCTTTCTTACAAGCACTAAATCTGTATCGGTTCTTGGGTATCCAAAAGGCGGGCGGTATATAAAGTACGGAACATACCCTTTTATTTCCTCAGAGGCTCTACTATCCGAAGTATAGTCTATTGGGTTCTTGGTATAGTTCTCATTAACCTCTTTACCTTTTGTTGATAACAGTTGGTACTGTCTTATTTCGTCATCATTTGATAGAATCATTTTGTATCACATTTATTTAACTATTACTTCTTGACTATTTAAAAAATAATGTAATGAGTCAAGTCCAAACTTTAAAATTAAACCTAATAATGCCACTAATATTGGATTCCAATTTGCAATTATTGCTGAAATAACCCCCACTATTGATGTGGCTAATTTTATAATTTCAATTTTATTAAGGTTTAACCATTCTTTGATACTCCAACCTTTAAAACTAAAATTTTCTGATGTTTCTTTTTTCATTATATATCATCTCCTTATTTTAAAACTAAACTTAATAGTGCAGAAAATACTGCAACAATAATTATTCCTGCAAGACCGTAAATCCAAAGTTCTATTCTTTTAGAAGCATATCTATTATCTGCGTTCTTGATAAATTCTTTTATTTCATCGATATTGTCTTTTATGTATTTTATGTCTGTTTTGACTTCTGTCATATCGCACTCCATTTGGTTCATTCTACTGTTTTCAGTATTCATAATTAACTCACTTTTGTAACATCGTCTGTTATTATAAAACTTGTTGGTGTTATAACTGTAAAGTTATCGCTTGCACTTGTAATCTGCACATCATACACATACGTCCTTGACGGCAGTGCGGTTTGGACTTTAGTTAGAGATACCGTGCCTATGCCAGTTGCTGGGGTTGTGATGGTACAAGTTACTGGCCCAATCTTTGCAAGGGTGTCTGGGTCGCTAGCATTCTCTTTAACAGTAAATCTCATTGTATAACCTGTTAAATTATAAACCAATCCTGTACTATCGTCTGTAACAGTTATTGTTATTGTTCTAGTATCCCCTCTGGGTATTGTTATTTCATTAGTCATATTATTATCTCCTGTTCTGGTACAGCAATTCCTGCTTCTGTTAGAATATTCTGTATTGCAGTTATCTTGTTATTAAGCTCGATAATCTTTTCTTGAAATTGTATTATCTTGTTTTCCATACCAGTTTTTGTATTTGTTGCTTCTCGAAGTTCTCTAATCAATTCATCACTATTAAGCTCGAACTCTTTAGTTATTACTCCGTCTTTTAAAATATATTCTTCTTGCATATTCCCATCTCCATTTACTTATTTAAACATCTGTACTCTCAATACCAATGTGGGTAGTGTTGTAATAAACAGAAATATCTGTAATTATTATATCGTCCACTTCAGAAGTATCGGTTTCAAGGTCAAGTATTATCCCAATTACATCCCCAACTTGCACAACATTTCCTGAGGCGTCCCAGTCTATTGTTAATGAAGATGTCCATTGTTTATATCTTGGACTTGTACTAACTTTCTTGCTTAACTCTGCAATTTGGGTTTTACAAGCTGTTTCCCCATCGCCTTTATAGAAACACTGTAATTTCAAATCTACTGAATCAGTAGACACACCACCACTATTATCAATATTAACTTCAAAAGTTACATCTACTATTATATTAGATGCACCGTCCCAATCCGCATTTATTGGCACATTAAAATACAAATATTCAGTATCTGCATCTAACCTCCAACCACCACTACTATCTGAACTTGGAGTTATGAATGTTGCACCCGAAGCCGCAGGATTCACAGAAAATAAATCTATATGATTATACCTTCTAAAGTTAGCAGTTGTTGACCTTGCAGTGCTACCAAAAGATGTTGCAACGGCGATAGATAATGTTTCTGCACTCGCATCTAAAAATAGGGCTTCTGTTTTACGATCGCTCTCTACTCTAAAATCTCCACTAGCATCTCCACTTTCATTTACTATTAATCCGGTCGTGAAACTACCGGCGCCAGTGATTGTTGCACCAGCCGTACTTAGTATTTCTCCATCAAACTTATAATCTGTTAAACCACTGAACAAAGCTTGATTAGCAGTAGTGGCATCTAAACCAATCGTTAAGCTCCTTAAAACATCGTGAGCCACGAAACCATAAATAGAAAATGTTTGGGTAATCCCATCTGCTGACCCATCAAATAAATGTAATGGGGTAGTACCCTTAGGTTCAAAACTTAGATTTGTAGCATTAAGATTAATTACATTTAGGTCTGTTGTATTAAGCATCATATTAAGATTAGCTTCTTCGCCAGATTGAGCTCTGATAATTAAATCTGTATCAGTCGATGCTTCTGTGCTTGTGAAATAAAAACCACCATCAGTAGTTGCGAATGTAGCATTAGTTTCATTATGATTAATAGTTAATTTATCTGTCACACCCACTGATAAGTCACCAGCGAAATCCGCATCACCACCAACTGTCAGATAATGTGTGACTGACCCGTACGGAACACTAACGCCCATCTTCCCACCAACATCAAGAGTTAATGGTGGGCTTCCTGCATTCCAGTCACCAAAACACATTCTTTTATATGTGCCAGCTGTCTGGTCATAAGTATACATTCTACCAGCTTCGGCAGTTGGGTAATAATATAAACGCATATACTGTCCAGAATTTGGTGATGACCCACTTGCTCCATCAATAACTAATGTAGCACCTTGAATACCGCCTGTACAGTGTAAATCATTTGCTGGTGTTGCAGTGCCTATCCCTACCTTATCTGTATACCCTGCTTTATTTACTACTAATGTTGTAGTGTCTACTGTTAATGTACTTGAGCTTGTGTTAGTCGCAAATACATCTAAAACATTTAAATCATCTGTTACTGTTAAATCATTCCCTACAGTAACTAACCCGTCATTTCTGACTCTAAATATTTCTGTGTCTGTACTATCTTTAATGCTTAATGCATTTGTCGCACTTGTTGCACCTTCACCTTTAATTTCTACTCTTGAATCTGGATCTGCCACTCCAATTCCTAAATTCATTCCTTCTAAACGCATTGCTTCTGATACTGCTGTTGCTGCTTTCTTGCCAAAGAAAGACATATAACCTTGAGTGGTTTCGTCTGCTCCACTTGTTTTTCCAATAACAATTTTCCCAAAATTCGTAGTTGCTCCTGCCGCATTATACTTGAATAAAGTATTTACTGTTGCGCTTGGTGGTGTTGAATATACATCTGTAGCAGTAAATAGTATTGTTGGTGTTATTAAATTACCTTGTGCTCTTACATCCCCTGCAACATCTAGTTGATAGCTTGGTGTGTTATCATTAATCCCAACATAACCAGTATCAGCTTTAAACTGCATTCCAAAATTAGTACCATAAGTAGTGTTTTTTGATGGCCCAAGAGCAAAGTCATAATAGTCTGTACCATCATATGCAAAAAACCTTCCATTAGTTGCTGTCGTGTATAATACTACATTTGCCACATCATCAGTTAATTCCCCTACATAAGAACTTCCTACAAATACTCCAGAAGCGGCTTTAATTGTTTCTGTTGTAGTAATGTTTGCACTCATACCTAACTGGTCAGTTGAAGTGTGAGGGTATAACTCCCCACCAGCCCTGTCCCAAAGATTCTCTGCACCAACCTGTGTATCTACATAAGTTTTAACCGCGTTCTGGCTAGGAACCAAAACATCGCTAGTGCCTAAATTAACATTAGTACTTAAATAACTTAAAGGCATCTGTTGAACATTATCAACATTAGATAAACCAACATCTGTTTTATTTACTTGATGTGGGTTCCCTGCTATTAATTGTGAATGTGAATATGCGGTATTCCAATCAGTTATTTCTAAATTGCCCGCAGTTATATCTCCTGTGGTAGTTAAGTCAAATGCACCTAAGTCAATATCTAAAAGACAACCAACATACGGAACATATACGCCTATCAATGATGGTATCCCTAGTGTACCATAAATATTAGTTGTTGTAACTGTCCCACCAACACTAGTCACTATCAACCACCCCTGTAATTGAATTAATTGTAACTGCACCTTCGATGCTTGAAGAACTTATCCCACCAGAAACTGAAGTACCAGTAACTGCACCAGTTAGCGCTTTCTCATAATATATAGGATAGGTTAAACTAACACTTAAATCCTTTTTACCTACAACGCTTAGTCCTTCCATAACATAATCCATATAAGTGTCTGCTTCAATTAAAAGGTCAAACTTAGTATATATGTTCTCAGAAACCAAACTAACAGGATTATTAATTGGGTCGAAGTACCACCATTTAGCAAGTATTTCTTGCTGGGCAATCTTACCATCTCCACCAGTAGTTACTTTAAATATTTCTGCACCGTTTTCGTCGGTTGCAGTTACATCTGCACCAGATATTACATTTCCGTCTTCATCATAAACTGTTAAATCAAAAGTATAGGCCTCTTTAAGATTCCAATTATTAACTGCCGAGCAGTTCTTTTGTTTAATAGTTGATGCTGTCGGGGTTCCAGTTCCAACGCTCGTAATTGTTGCACGAAGATAATTAAGTGATACACTATTAATACTTATATTAGTAGCAACAAGTATACCAAAGTAATACCCACCAGTATTACTCAAGTTATTGGTTTCATCCCATTGTGTAGTTGGGACTGGTTGCCAAGCACCGTTATAATAATATTCCCAAGTGTAAACATAATCATTAGGAACAGTCGGTTTAGTAATATATATAGACATTCCTACACTAGCGCTTGCAACTGTTGACATCCCAAAGTAATACATATCCCCAACATCGCCACTAAGTGGTACATCGTTGGCTGTAACATCACTTGCTTGGCTAGTATAATCTGTATAAGTGCCTGCGGAAGCATCATAATACCATACTTTAGAAAGATTAGCAATTGAATTAGTCCCAATAGCTAGAGGTTTAATAGCATCAGCTAAGGTTGTTAATGGTACAGATGGATTTGTCAGTTTCCAGGTATAGGCGGCTTCATTAGCACTAGCTTGATAAATATAAATAACCGCACCACTAGCTCCTTTAAACACATAAGTCAAATCTGGCAAAGTAAAACCTACACGATAACAGTACAACCAATTAGTCCCCGTAAATAAATAACTAACCCCCGAATATGTGCCTATAGCAGACCCTGCAATTAATAGATTCCCAACAAATCTAACATTAGATACTGTGCTACCAACTGGTGGAATCTGAGTTGATAACTCAATATTACAATCAATCCACTCACCAGTCATAGACACGTACCCAGCATAACCATAACCATCTGAATTATTCTTACCAGTACGCATAGTTGTGCCATACATTTTAGTTTGTGCGCCGGTAGTTATTATACTACTATTAGAAACACCGTGGACTATGAATGTTGACCCACCATAGCCAGTAGTATCATTCTTCTTAATCCCGCTAGTAAGATAACTAAAATTATTACCGCTTGCTGAACAATTACTAAGGCAATCTTGGCCTATTTCTATAACTTCGTTAGTTGTATAAACTCTAGATTGATTAAAAACCAGCCCAACCCTTGTGAAATCAAAAATAGAATCGTGTCTTTTATATACTGAAATGTGCGGTTGATTAGCTACAAGCCAATCATAAATCTGCGTGAAAGTACCAGGTGTTTCATCACTCGTACCACTAATAGTCAAAGTTCCTTTACTATACTTTACTGTATTAGTAATATTCGCCCCACCCTCAGTAATATGGTTAACAGCAGTAATCCTACATCTAACCCAAAGAGCAGTTGATAAACCCTGAATAGTCACAATATTTGGTTGCCATTGCTGAGGAAACTTGACATCATTAGTTCCTGTTACAGAAAAGCCAACAGTGTTATCTACAATGTCTTCGATTGCAACCCACCCTACTGTTCGCTTGTAATATTCCCAAACTAAAGTATATGAATCTGCTGCAAAGGCAGTTCCTACTGTAAATCTTAACCCTGCTGGTAAATTGCCATAAGCCCCGGTAGAAATATACAAGGCATCATTAACGACCGCATCATTAGCAAAATAATCAAAAGCAGTAGCGTTATAAAGAATTTCAGAAAAAACTGTCCCACCACTGGTTGTGCGATACATACGCCCAATAGCAGGTAATGCCGTAGTCGGTGCTTCATAGGTTGCAGTGAATACCATTTTTATGCCATTTTACATTTATGCTGAAACAACTGCTCCGTTTGTACTAACTGGAGACCATAATAATGTGAACTCAATAACCCCACCAGTTAAATTTGCGGTTCCAACAGTTACGAATATATTTCCGTTGATAATGTACTCTGGTGCAGTAGTCATTAACTCGATTGCTTTATCGGGACTTGTATCGTTCCAAAGTTCTGGTGCAATTAAGTTTGTTGCAGTCGTCTGTGCAATTAAACCAGCAGTGCTACCAGTTACCCCAACTTCAATAGTTGCTGTTGCACCTGCCATATTAGTTGTACATCTTGCAATTAGCTTGCCTCTTATACAGCCAGTAACAGTGAATAATGCAACAGTACCTACATTACCAGTGCCTGCTCCTGAACTGAATGTTTTAGTTACTGTAGTTGCATTCCAAGGTGCACCACCATCTGCTCCTGAGCTTGTTCTCGTTACTCCATTACCCCAGGAGTTTATAAAATTTGTTGACATTTGTTTTTCCCCCTAATATATTTTAGACATAATTAATATGTCGATAAATAGAAATATATATTAGTGGGGTTAGGTTATTTATAAATAGATATTAATTTTATATTTTTTCTATCATCCTTTCGGTGATGTCTACTTGGTATTGCGCCTTACAGCTAGAACAAATAAATAATAAATTGCTCTTTCCGTCTTTGTATCTGTGATATAGTTTATACCTGCCTACCCGTCTGCTTGACCCAAAACGCTGTGCACAGTCTTGGCAACGTAATAATGTTATTGGAGCACAAGCTCCTGTCTGAACGCCTGTTGGCTTCTTTTTCTTGTCAAATGTTATCATAATACCACTCTTATTTCTTTCTTCTTCCCACCAAGCTCGATGGTTGGTGAACCCTGTTTCTCTGGTCGGTAGCCTTTCATTTCTGCATACGAACCTTCATAATTAAGATAATGCCCAGTAAGTATATAATACTTCTTATCTCTCTCTACATGATTGCCTTTTATCTTCTTAACTTCCTGGGCGTGCACTTGTAATGAATGTACGTGCCCGTAACATATAATATCTGCGTCTATGAAATTACCAATATCTAAAACTCCGCGAATCTTGGTATACGGTAAACTAGCTCCGCTTGCTCCGTGGGTCATGTAAATTACATATCTGTGTCCTTTTACTCTTACTTTAACAAACCCGCCGTATTGAAGGTATGGTATTTGTAGTTCTTTGCATAATAATTTAGTAATATCATATCCTGTTGCTTGGCGTATTCTCTCTTCGTGGTTGCCAGTAACTGCCGCGAGTATTTTCTTTCTAATGGGGTTAAACATATTTAATACATATTCGTACTGTACATCCCCGTGGGTACTTTCATCAAACGGCCCAGCACCAACACTAGTTCTTGTAGAACAGTCCATATAATCCCCCATAAGTATTACTCTCGCGTCTGGATTGTCTTTCACCCATTTAATGGTTTCCAAGGCACGCTTGATATTGCATTCCTTAGACCCATAATGTAAATCACCAAACGGAACAATAAATAACTTATTCACATTACATTTATAGTTTACTACTTTCATTTACCTCTTCAACTCCAAAAAATCAATTGTAACATTCGAACTAGGAAGGTAGCAAGCATAGGCCAGGCTATCTGCAAAGTCCGGTGACTTGTCTTGGTTCCTATCAATCTTGAGCTTACCATTAGACGTAACTTCATACTTGTGCGGGATAAGTTGTCTTATTAATAATGAATCGTTAGGTATGATAATCCTGGATTCCTCGAACAGCTTTCTAAGATTAAAGAATATATCTGTCTTGAGATTTAGGTTATTCCCGCCTACAACTGATTTACTAGACATTACTAACCCAACAACCTCTGGGTAGACTACATATTCGGCTTGCGGGGTGTCAAGGTATTCATTAAGCGAGTCTAAAATCCCCCCACCCATCGCGCCTTCATCAATATTAATCCAGTCAACTCTGTACTTTTGGATAATCTTAATTATGCTCCCCACGACCTCGGTGGTTGGAGTTTTTCTAAGCTCTGAAGTATATATCACCATGTGAAGCCCGCCGTATTGTCGGACATATGTAAGCACGCTCGAATCCTCGCCCATTCTTGCACAATCAACACCGAGTATCCCGACATATTCTTGCTTAGGTTCTTCAATCTTCCTCTTGGCTATTTGTATCCAGCCTTCTTTAAACAACGAATCTTCCTCGGACAACGGAAACTCGGCCTCGAACATAACCTGAAACTCCAGCTCGGTCATGTTCTGTCGCTGGTCTTCTATATCTTTAGAAGTCATTCTGCCCTGGTCGACACAGTCTCTCCAGCCAATCTTGATACAAGTCCAGCTAGGGTCTAAAGTGTGTTGGTAGAAATGATTGAGATGCCAAGGATTGCCGATTTCCAAAATCTTAGCTTCCTTAGACTCAACAAGCATTCTATAAATCTTTGAATAAATATTATCTGGTAGTTCCGCGCTTTCGTCGATTATTGTTAAGTTATACCCAAACCCCATAACCCCGAAACCCCTGGCGTTAAGGTTTACCGACCTGATTTCCAAGCTGGTTCCATTATTAAAAACAATCTTACGCTTAGAAACTTCCTTTCTTAGTCTTTCAATCTTGGTCATTTGCTCGCTATTAAGAGATACGAAGCTTAAAAATGCGTTATTAGTAGTTAAAAGGTCTGAAACATAGGTCATTATAATCTTCGCCTTGTCAGAGCTCGGAGCGATAATGCCCACTCTCTTGTTGTCATTAAAAATAGCATATATAATAATCCCCATAGCAACCGCATAAGATTTACCTGCCCTGGTGGTAGCCCTAATACTAACCTTACGAGTTTCGTTTAGAATATTGCTGATAATAGTTTCTTGGTAAGGATAGATTTTTATCCCAAAAAGATACTTACATAACACGGGCAGGTTGGATAGCGGTGGGATTTGTTCGGGCATATTGTCTTACCTATTTATATATATACTTGTTGAAACTAATATATATATGTTATGTATGATTATGCCGAATAAGAAGAATAGTTGTGGCAGGAATCAAACCTGCTTGGAGCGTGCGTACTTATTGTCAACTGAGCAACTGTACAATTCTCAGTACTATGGCTTTTTCCTAATAGCCCCTATTTCAAAGTCACAACCAATATAATTATGTACCAAAGGGTTTTTAAATCGTTTCGGATTATTTACTTATTCGTTCCTCACAAATTTTATAATACTTTTCGTCCTTTTCAAAACCTATAAAATTTCTTTGTAATTTTTTACAAGCAACGGCCGTTGTTCCGCTACCCATAAATGGGTCCAACACAATATCATTTTTATTAGTAAGGGTGTCTACTAAGTAAGTAATAACTTTTATATCCTTCATAGTAGGATGTAATTTAGAAGATTGGACAGTTGTATTTATAACACACTTCTCAAGTTTACTTTTTCTGTTAAAAACCCAGCCTGTGGGTTTGGAACTATTATTGTAAACTCCCCATAATGCAAATTCCACATCATTAACAAACATCCTGTTTCTATTGAATGGTGCAGGGTTAGATTTATTTAATATTAAACAACGTTTAATAAATATATTATTATTTTTACAGATTTCTTTAATCACGCCTAAATTCTCCCAACTATTAAAAATTACTATATTTGCATTGTTTTTTAAAATTTTAGGAAATTGGTTAATAACAGGCAGTATATCAAAATTTTTATCCCAATTACCAAAATCCATACCTTGCCTACAAGCGGCCCCCATTGTAGTAAAATTATTCTTTCTAGATATATTATATGGGGGGTCTGTAATTATACAATCTACTGAACGTCCTTCTATAAGTTTCATACCTTCAAGGCAATCCATGTTATAAACTTTATTAATTTCAATCATATATACTTATGTCACAAACAGTTTATATATCCTTTATGATGTATTTACACCAGGGAGCAAAGCGACCAGGGGTAGTAAAAAGAAAAAGAAAGAACCAAGGCAAGTATTATTTCCACTAGGGGCATTTTCAATTAAACCATAGAAACTAACCATAAAGTAAGTCAGTAGTCTTAAGTTAGTCGTTGATGTATTAACAGTAACCAAAAACCAGAAATTTTGTAAAACCAGAAAATGATGTATTAACAAACAGAGTTTCCTGGAATTTTTGTAAAGTCAGGAAACTACTCCAACTTTTATTTATTTGGAGTGTTCGGCTTAATGGATATTATATGGAATAGTTTGGATTATTAAATGTGTATACCGACAGAATAAATATATATGTACTATATACAGTATAATAGTTGTTATTCCTAACTATACCCTATATGTTAATACCTCAACAGGGGGAGATATATTAATGTTAATACATCATATACCCCTATGATTATTTACACCGAATAAATAGATGTACCAAATGGTACAGTGTTTTTGTTATTTACTGTGCCTCTTGGTACATATTTTAAAAATCAATGGTTATTCTATGGCTTGTTATATA